>MDTG01020714.1_pt1 | contig 23590 bp, 14 predicted proteins | sample 811421 | NCBI WGS metagenome assembly MDTG01 (sample SAMN05326645, study PRJNA326480) | marine metagenome | isolation source: seawater | place: Pacific Ocean: South East | collected 2011
CGCCCCTCGCGCCTCGCCCCTTGCGCCGGGTCCGGCCGGACCCACTCTCTCGCGGCCATGCGCCCCGAGATCGCCGACAACCGCGCCAACTGGGACGACCGGGTCCCGCTCCACCTCGCGAGCGCCTTCTACGACGTCCCCGGCTTCCTCGCGGGCCGCGACACGCTGCCGCAGGTCGACGTGGACGGCGTCGGTCCCGTCGAGGGGAAGTCGCTCCTCCACCTCCAGTGCCACTTCGGCCTCGACACGCTCTCCTGGGCGCGGCGCGGCGCGCGGGTCACGGGCCTCGACTTCAGCGCTCCCGCCATCGCCGCTGCTCGCGATCTCGCCGCCCGCGCGGAGCTCGCCGCCCGCTTCGTGGAGGCCGAGGTGCACGACGCGCTCGCGGCGACCGGCGGAGGCTTCGACGTCGTCTTCACCGGCGTGGGCGCGCTCGTCTGGCTACCGGCGATCCGCCCCTGGGCGCGCGTGGTCGCGGGCTGCCTCGCCCCGGGCGGTCTCGTCTGGGTCCGCGAGATGCACCCGATGCTCTACACGATCGACGAGCAGGACCCCGAAGCCCTGCGCGTGCGCTACCCCTACTTCGAGACCGACGCCCCGTTCACCGAGGACTCGCCCGACACCTACGCGAACGACGGCCCCGATGGGCCGGGTGTGGTCGCGCACGGGCGGCAGCACTGCTGGAACCACGGCGTGGGTCAGCTGGTGCAGGCGCTCCTCGACGAGGGCCTCGTCCTCGAGCACCTCGGCGAGCATCGCGCCTGCGACTGGAACGCGCTCCCCGGACGGATGGCGCAGGGCGAGGACGGCATGTGGCGCCTGGAAGCCGGCGCCGACCGGATCCCGCTGATGCTCTCGCTCCGCGCGCGCCGCCCCGGCTAGGAGAGCGTACGCGCTCCTGACGCGCTCCTAGCGCTGACAGAAGTAGCCGATGCGGTCGTCGACGTAGCCGCAGCTCAGGCCGCGCTCGCCGCAGTCGCGCCGCCGGACCTCGCCCTCGTCGCACCACACGGCCACGTCGCCGTCGCAGCGCCCGAGGTAGTCGAGCCCCTCGCAGGGATCGTCCTGGCAGTAGACGCCGCCGAGCTCCGCGACCTCGCCGCAGACCTGGTCGCAGGCGCCGCAGTCGCGCTCGCGGATCTCGCCGCGCTCGCACCAGCGCGCGACCTGCCCCTCGCAGGTGCCGACGAAGTCGAGGCCCGCGCAGGGATCCTCGCCCGTGATGCAGCGGAAGCCCTCGGCGTCCGCGTCCCAGCCGCAGGCGCCCTCGCAGCGCTCGCTCGCGAGCGTCTCGCCGTCGCAGTACACGGCGCGGTCGCCGACGCAGCGCCCGGCCGCGTCGACGCTCCCGCAGCCGCCCCCCTCGACGACGGTCGGGCCGACGAAGCCCTCGATCCAGTCGACGGCGAGGTCGGTCCGCGAGTAGCGGTCGCGCCCGACGCAGCTCGGGTCGCCGTAGCTGAGGTCGCCGGCGACGCGCACGCTGCCGTCGGAGGCGATGATCATCACGGGACCGCCGGAGTCGCCGAAGCAGACCCCGCGCTCGCCCATGCCGTCGATGACGAGGAAGCCGCCGCGCTCGTAGGCGACGAGGGGCTCGGCCGTGAACTCGCGCTCGCCGCTCCGGCCGTCCTCCTGCTGCCCGTAACCGGCGGCCTCGAGCGTCTCGCCGATGCGCGAGTCGTCCAGCATCTCGGTGTTGATGGGGATGGGCTCGAGCGCCGGCATGCGACTGCTCGCGGGCGCGTCCATGCGGACCACGGCCATGTCGAGGTCGGGGTGCTCCTGGACCTGCTCGGCCGTGAAGCAGACGTTCGGGTCGGCCGGGTCCTCGCCCACGCAGAAGCGCCGGCCGGGGCGGATGCCGCAGTGCTCGGCCGTGAGCACCCACTCGTCGGTGATGAAGGTGCCCGTGCAGCCGTTCCAGCTGCCGATGGCGAGGATCTGGCCGGGGGTCAGGGGCATCGCCGTCGGCTCCGGGGTGCCGTAGTAGACGAGCGGCGCCCGGCGTTCGTCGCCCTCGCAGACGCCGGGCTCACCGCCGCCGCCCGCGTCGTCCACCATCACCGGCGTCCCGGAGTCGGCTCCCTCGATCGGGGTACCGCCATCCGAGTCCGTCGGCGCCTCGGTCGACTCTCCACACCCCACCGAGACGAGCCCGAAACCCAACATCACACACGAGACCACATACCGCATCGCCCCGGTTTTTGGCACGCGAACGGACCTCTCGCCACAGTTTTGTGCGAGTTTCGTACAGCCACCTCGTTCACAGCATGACTGGAATCCAGTCGGTGCGCCGAGACCGGAATGGAGGGCCTGGACTCCGGTCGACCGCGAGCCCGGACCGGGCGCGCGACCGCCCCGCGAGCGCCTCGTCGGCTGGGGAAGCGGACGTCGACCGAGCTCCGCGAGCAGGGTCGCGCGTTCTGGCAGGTCGCGAGCACCGGGAGTAGAACGCCGCGGGTGAGCGAGCGGGTCGACGTCTGGATCCTCGAGGCGCCGAAGGGCGGCACGGCGGCTCTCCGCGAGGCCCTCGGGTGGACCGAGGCGGAGACGGCGCACGCCCTGGCCGCGCCCCCCGCCAAGGTCTGCGAGGACGTGCCCGTGGACGACGCGCGGGACCTGGTCTTGGTGCTCGGCGCGGCGGGTGTGCGCACCCGCATGCTGCCGACGGGCGCGCCGCGGCCGGACGTCCCGCCGGCGGGCCGGGAAGACGGCCGGCCGGACTGGGTGATCGCGACCGGGCCGGCGAGCGCCGAGCCCGGCGAGGAGGGCCTGCCGAGCTGGGGTGGGCCGCTCGAGCTCGCGCCCACGCCGCGGCGCCGACCGAGCGCGCGGCCCGCCCCGCCCGCGCCGGATCCCGACCGGGCCCGGCGTCGCGCTCAGGCGCTCGCGGGGGCCGGCGCGTCGCTGCTCGGCGGGGCCCTGGTCGCCTGGGGGCTCGCGGGTCGCCCCCGCCCGGCGTGGCGCCCCGACGTGTCGCTCGTGGAGGCGCTTGTCGACGGCGCCGCCCTCGGCCTCGCGCTCTGGGGGCTCCTCGAGCTCGGGCGGCTGGTCGCGCGGCGGGGCCTCCCGGGCGTGGATGGCCGCAGCCTGGGGGCGCTGCTCCTCCTCGGCGCGCTCGTCGGCGGCGGCGTGCGCGCGCTCCGCCAGCGGGAGCCTCTGGCCGTCGGGGGGAGCGCGCCGAGCGCCGCGCGCGAAGGGGAGCGCGTCGCCGAGGAGCCGGCCTGGCCCGAGGCGCGCGAGGCGACGGCGGGGGCTCCCCGGCTCGCCGCGCTGGACCGGGCGCTCCGGGAGGCGGGGGCGCTCGACGTGCGCGTCGTGGCGCCGCGGGCCGGCCGCCCCCCCGACACCTTCGGCGTGCGCATGCCTCCCGGGGCAGCCGAGCGTGAGCGCGTCCTCGAGGCGTACCTGGGCTGGCTCGGCTCCCGCGCCACGGCCTTGCCCGAAGAGGATCGACGCGCCGCGCGGGACCTCGGCGAGCGCTGGTGGATGGTGCCGCTCGACCTCGGTCGTTGAGGTGGCGCGTCGTCGAACGTTTCGGGGGGTCGACGTTTCGACATAAGCTGGCGCGAATGGAGGAGCTCGACCTCTGGGTGCTCCGCTTCGACCCGGACCGGGACCCGGTCGCGGGGCTCCAGGCATCCTTCGGCCTGGACGCCGACGCCGCGGCGCGCCTGGTGGAGGGCGCGCCGAGCGTGGTCAAGCGCAGCCTCGGCCGCGCCGCGGCCGCGCCCTGGATCGCCGTGCTCGAGGAGCTCGGCGCGGAGGTCGCGCTGCGGCCCGCCGGGTCACCGGCTCCGGGGCCGCCCCGGGCCACCTTCGGGCGGGGCTCGCTCCGGCCCTCCTCCCCGGGGGAGGCGCGCCCTCCGAGCGCCGACGCGATCTCCGAGCCCGGCTCCGCCGACGAGCTGGGCGCCTGGGGAGAGCTGGCGCTCGACGCGGAGCCCGAGGCGCCGCCCGAGCCCGCCCCGGCGCCGCCGGGCGTGGGCCTCGACCACCGGGCCCTGGACCTCGGGGAGGTGGGCGACCTCCCGCCCCTCGAGCTCGACGAGGGCGCGCCGGCGTCCGCGCCCCATCCCGCGGCGGCCTACGACGCACAGGCCCTCGAGCTCGGCCCCGCCCCCGGCCCGGAGCTCGAGCTCGCCACCGACGGAGCGCCCGCGGCCGATGGAGTCTCGTTCGCCCAGCTCGACCAGCGCACCCTCGACCTCGAGGAGCCGGCCCTGGCCGGGCCACCGCTCGAGCTCGCGGGCGACGGCCCCGCCGACCCCGCCGATCTGCCGACGCTCGACGATGGCCCCGCGCCCGCCGATCCGGGCGCCTACGGCGAGCTCCCGGCGCTCGATGGGACGCCGGATGGCCCACCCGGCGAGGAGGCCCCCGCGCGCGGCGCCTTCTCCCCGGAGGAGCTCGACCTGGCGAGCGATCCCGGCGAGGGCCGGCGCGCCCCCCACCGCGACGCGCAGCTCGAGCGCGAGATGCTCCCCCGCGCCGACGCGCGCACGGCGTCGCAGGCGCCGGGTCGCGTCGTCGAGGAAGGCGGCGAGGACGACGAGCGACGCCAGCTGCTCACGAAGGCCGCGGGGCTCCTCGTCGGCGGCGCCCTCCCGAGCATCGTCGGGCTGGTGATGGGCAAGTCGGTCTTCCTCGGCAACGCGAGCCTCTTCGGCGTGGCCTTCGAGGGCGTCGGCCTCGGCGCCTTCGGCTTCGGCGCCTTCGTCCTGCTCGCCGTCCTCGCGCTCGGGCCCGAGCGCGTCTCCGTCGAGTTCCAGCCCGGCGCCATCGCCACCGCCCTCGGCATCGCCGCCGCCTTCGGCCTGAACGTGCTGCTCCAGGCGAGCCCCGAGGAGCTCGCGGCCGAGCGGCTCCGCGCCATCACGGAGGGCCTCGGGAGCCAGGTCGCGCCGGAGGCGGGGGCCTTCCTCGAGCGGCCGGGCGTGAGCGTGCCCGGCGGCTCCGTGTCCGCGCTTCAGCGCTTCGTCGCGGACGCCCGCAGCGCCGGCGCCCGGGGCGTCTACGTCGCCGACCCCGCCGAAGCGGGCGGCACCTGGTACGTGGACGAGCTCATCATCGACATGCCCGATCCGCTCCCGCTCCGGCGCTCGATCGAGCGGGCGTACCGCCGCTACCTCGGCTTCCGCGCCAGCGAGCACGGCGAAGCGGCCCAGACCGCGCCCCCCAGCGCTCGCCTCTGGTTCGTCGGGGTCTCCTTCGAGGGCGGCGACGAGGCGGCGTGGGACTGAGCCTCCCCGGCCTCCCGAGGCGCCGCCTCGCCCCGCCGGGCGCGGCGTCGCCCGCCTACCTCGCGGCCTTCGACGACCTCCCGCGCGAGCACGGCTTCGAGCCCCTCGAGGTGGAGGGCGCGCTCCCGGACGCCCTCAGCGGCACCTTCTACGCGACCGGCCCGGCGCTCTCGGGCCTCTTCGGGGAGCGCTACCCGCACTGGTTCGATGGAGACGGCGCGGTCTCCGCCGTGCGCTTCGCCGGCGGGCGCGCCGAGGGGGCCGTGCGCCTCGTCCAGTCGGCGGGCCTCCGCGACGAGCGGCGCCACGGCGGCCTCCGCTACGCGGGCTTCGCGCGCGCCTTCGACTGGCCGCTCCACCTGCGCCCGGTCTTCTCCCGCGCGAAGAACACCGCCAACACGGCCATGCTCGCGCACGCCGGGCGCCTCTTCGCGCTCTGGGAGGGCGGGCGCCCGACCGAGATCGACCCGGACACGCTCGAGACCCTCGGCACCCGCGACCTCGGCGGCGCCGTGCGCCTCGCCTACGCGGCGCATCCCCACGCCGTGCCCTCCCTCGACACCGTCTTCGGCTTCGGCGTGCGCGTCGCCACGGGCCGCGGGCCGAAGCCCCTGCTCGACCTCTTCGCGACCGACGCCGCCGGCCGAACCCGTCGCCTCGGCGTCGTGCCGCTCCCCTTCCTGCCGATGGTCCACGACTTCATCGCGACCGAGCGGCACCTCGTCTTCTTCGTCTCCCCACTCCGCGTGCGCCTCGGCCGGCTCCTCTTCGGCTTCGGCGGCTACGCGGAGAACCTCGTCTGGGAGCCGGCCCGCGGCACCGAGATCCTCGTCGTCCCCCTCGACGACCCCGAGCGCGTCGTCCGCTGGCGGACGGAGGCCTTCTACCAGTGGCACTTCGTCAACGCCTGGGAGCGCGGCGCGGACATCGTCGTCGACCTCGTGCGCTACGACGACTTCCGCGTCGGCGAGTGGCTCCAGCGCCTCTGGCAGGGGCGGCCGCTCCCGGAGGCGCCGGGGAGGCTGACCCGCGCGATCCTCACGCCCGCCTCCACCCGCTGCCAGCTCGAGGAGCGCGCCGCGCTGCCCGTCGAGCTACCACGGATCGCGCCGGCCGCCCGGACCCGGCCGCACCGCGTGGTCTGGTCGACGGCCCACGCGGACGTCGGCGCCATGCGGCGCGGGCCGCAGGATCGGGTCGCGCGCCTCGACGCCGAGACCGGCGCCGCGACGCATCGGAGCCTCGGCGGCGGCGTCTACCCGGGCGAGGCGCTCTTCGTGCCACGCCCGGGCGCGTCCCGGGAGGACGACGGCTGGCTGCTCCTCTTCGCCACCGACGTCCGCGAGCGGCGCGGGAGCTGCTTCGTGCTCGACGCCCGGAGCCTCGAGACCGTCGCGCGCTGCCGCTTCCGGGACCACCTCCCGCCGCGCCTCCACGGCGCCTTCCGCCCTCGGTAGCGCGTCCTCTCCGCTCGCTGGGGCTCGGGCTGTCCGCTCGGGCTGTCCGCTCGGGCTGTCCGCTCGGGCCGTCTGCTCGATGGTGGAACGGGGCCCTGCGCAGCGGCGTGACCGCGCCATGACCCGGGTCGCGTGGCTCGTTCCCACCCGGGGCCTCGCCGGGACTCCGCGAAGGAATCCCGGCTCGGCGCCCGACCGGAGGGCGGACGCTCAGTCGCGCTCGCTCAGCGGCACGTAGTCGCGCTTGCCGGCGCCGACGTAGACCTGCCGCGGGCGCGCGATCTTCTGCTCGTCGTCGTTGATCATCTCCTCCCACTGCGCGAGCCAGCCGGGCGTGCGGCCGATGGCGAAGAGCACGGGGAAGAGATCCATGGGGAGGCCCATCGACTCGTAGATGAGGCCCGAGTAGAAGTCGACGTTCGGGTAGAGCTTGCGCTGCACGAAGTACTCGTCCTCGAGCGCGATCTTCTCGAGCTCGACGGCGATGTCGATCAGCGGGTTCTTCCCGACCTCGTCGAAGACCTGGTACGCGAGCTTCTTGATGACCTTCGCGCGCGGGTCGTAGTTCTTGTAGACGCGGTGGCCGAAGCCCATCAGCCGCTGCTCGCCCTGCTTCACGGACTCGATGAAGCCCGCGATGTTCTTCGGCGAGCCGATGTGCCGGAGCATGCGCACGACCGCCTCGTTGGCGCCGCCGTGGAGCGGCCCGTAGAGCGCCGCGCAGGCCGAGGCCGTGGCGCTGAAGGGGTCCGCGTGGGACGAGCCGACGCCGCGCATCGTGGTCGTCGAGCAGTTCTGCTCGTGGTCCGCGTGCAGGATGAAGAGCACGTCGAGGGCCTTCTCGATCACCGGGTTCGGCTGGTACCGGACCTCGGTCATCTTGAAGAGCATGCTCAGGAAGTTGCCGGCGTAGCTGAGCTCGTTGTCCGGGCGCACGACGGGCAGGCCGCGCCGGTGCCGGTAGGCGTAGGCGGCGAGGGTCGGCATCTTCGCGATGAGCCGGTGCATCTGCAGGCGGCGCACCTCCGGATCGTCGAGCTCCTTCGCGTCCGGGTAGAAGGTGCTGAGCGCGCCGACCGTCCCGACGAGGATGCCCATCGGGTGCGCGTCGTAGCGGAAGGCCTCGATGAACTCGCGGATGTTCTCGTGCACCATCGTGTGGTGCGTGATGTCGTGCTGGAACGTCGCCAGCGCGTCGCGGCTCGGGAGCTCGCCATGCCAGAGGAGGTAGGCGACCTCGAGGAAGCTCGACTGCTCGGCGAGCTGCTCGATCGGGTAGCCGCGGTAGCGGAGGACGCCCTTCTCGCCGTCGATGAGCGTGATCGCGCTGCGCGTCGCGGCCGTGTTCTTGTAGGCCGGGTCGTAGGCCATGAGGCCGAAGTCGTCCTCGTCGACCTTGATGCCGCGCAGGTCCATCGCGCGGATCGTTCCATCGGTGATCGGCAGCTCGTAGCGCTCGCCGGTGCGGTTGTCGGTGACGGTGAGGGTGTCCTTCGTCTCGTCGGCCATGATCGTCCTTTGCTCCCCCGTACGCTGCCGCCGGGCCGGGCGGCGCGCCGAGCATACTCGAATCGCCGGGCCGCGGATCGGCTGGCGTGCGAACCCTCTCCTACGGCCGAAGGACGGCGCCGTCACGCAGGAATCCTCACAACGTCCCCGATTCCCGCCCGGAGGACCCGCCGGTGGAGCGGTCGGGGGTGGACGTCGAGGTCGCGGGGAGCGGGCGCCGGCTCCCGACCTCCGGAGAGGCGGGAGCCGGCCGGGGCTCAGAGCTCGGGGTCGCCTGCGCCGCCGGAGCCCTCGCTGGAGGCGCCGTCGTCGCTGCTGCCGAAGGCGTCCGGGCAGCGCTCCTCGAGGGCGGCGCACTCGGCGGGCGTGGCCGGCTCCTCGATCTCCGTGCCGGCGAGCGAGCAGCTGAGGTCCGCGAGAAAGGCCTCGGTCTGGGCGTTCTGCGCGGCCCAGCAGTCCTCGAGCTGACCGACGGTGGCGTCACAGCCGGCGAGCTCGGCGGCGCTGGCGTCGGCGCACTCGTCCTCTTCGGGCTCGGGCTCCGGATCCGTCGCGAGGCAGGCGTCGCGCGTGGCCTCGCAGCTCGCCGGGTCCTCGGCGAAGATCAGGCCGGCGAGGGTGCAGGACTCGCGGCGCGTCGGCTCGGGGCCGGAGTCGACGGTGGCCTCGCAGGCGCTCCGCACCTCGTCGTCGCTGAGCGAGGAGAGGGCGCGATCGCGGTCCAGGCCCGTGTCGAACGAGCCGCCGTCGTCGCCGCAGGCGAGCGCGAGGCAGAGCGGCGCGGCGAGGGCGAGGGCCGCGGAGGCGCGGCGAGGAAGAAGGGAATCGAGCAAAGTCAGGTCTCCTTTCGCGGCGCGCGGGGCGCCGAGGTCCCGAGCCCCCCGTTCTGGGGGCCCGTGGCGAGCCCCACCTTTCGGGGCCCGCGGATGAGCCCGAGCCCCGAGCAACGACCGGGCCACACCGCCGCCCTCGGCGCGTGGCCCGTCTCGCCCTTTCGCTCACCGAGGGAAGCGGAGCCTCCCGCGCCAACCGGGTGGCGAGGGAGCGTCAACGCGCGCTCACGCGTGACTCAGCGGCTTCACGGTTCCGGCGAGCCGTCGTCGGGGATCGCCGGGCGCGCCTCGCGGCGCCCGACCGGGGCGCCGCCCCCAGGGGGTCGCGGTCGAAGCGCTCGGGCCCGATGGCGCGGGAGGCGTCCCGTCGCTCCGCGTGGATCCGCTCACGCTCCAGGGGTCGGCGTCCGGACCGAGACGGCGTCGGCCGCCGTCAGGGCGCCGTATCGCTGCAGCAGCGGAAGCCCACGTTCGCGATCTGGAAGGCGTCGTCGGCGACCGTGAAGTCGAAGTCGCAGCGGAGCCCGAGGCGCGAGTTGTTGTAGCTCCCGCCGCGCAGCGGGTTGACGCCCGCGCTCCGCCGCTGGGTCCACTCCTTCACGTTGCCGCTCAGGTCGTAGATGCGGTCCGACGCGCTCCCGCCGTGGCTCGCGTAGCACATCGGCAACGAGCCGGTCGCGAGCGCGGCGTCCTGGTCCCCGGGGTCCGCGCTCGTGTCGTAGTCGTTGCCGTTGCAGGTGTCGTCCTGGTAGCTCCGGCAGCTGCTCGCGTAGGCCCAGTCGCAGCTGCCCGACGCGCTCTCGCAGGCCCGCTCCCACTCGTCCTCGGTGCACAGGCGCATGCCGGCGGCCGCGCAGGCGTCCCGCGCCTCGGCCCAGGTGACCTGCGTCCACGGGAGCACGCCCGGCCGCGAGCAGGCCCGCGCGCTCGAGCCCCCCGGCGCCGACGCCGTCGCGTCCGGCCGCGAGGCTTCGTAGCTGTACATCCAGAAGTCCGCGCCGCCCTGGCGCACCTCGACCATCGGCTCGACCACGTAGCTCGGGTTCATGCCCGGCGCGCCCCGCGGCTCGTCGACCAATCCGTCGCAGTCGTCGTCCTGGTTGTTGCAGATCTCCGTCCCCGGCGTCCCCGCGGGCGGCGCGTTGCACTCGACGCCCATCTCGTCGCCCGTGCACACGATGGCGCCCACCCGCCGGCAGGCGCCCGCGCCGTTCGAGCAGCTCGTCCCGAGCCCCATGGGCACGAAGGGATCGTCGATCACGCCATCGCAGTCGTTGTCGAGCCCGTCGCAGCGCGTCTCGGTCTCCTCGTAGGTCGCCGCCGGGTACTCGCAGACCCAGCCCGCGGCCCCGCCGCAGGTCGCCTCCGTGCCCGCGCAGACGCCGTTCGGCTCGCAGAAGCTCGAGGGCGGCGAGAGCCCCTCGTCGGTGCGCCCGTCGCAGTCGTCGTCGGCGCCGTTGCAGGCCTCCGAGCCGGCGAAGTCGCAGCGGTACTCGCAGCCGTTGGAGGTGTCGTCGTCCGCGTCCCAGAAGCCGTCCTCGCAGGCCACGAGGCGGCAGCTCCCGCTCGCGCACTCGGCGAAGGCGTTCGTGTAGCTGCAGACGTTCCCGCAGGCGCCGCAGTTGTTCACGTCGTTCGAGAGGAAGCCCTCGTCCGTGTCGCCGTCGCAGTCGTCGTCGGCCTCGTTGCAGGTCTCCGCCTCGGGCTCGGTCGCGCCCAGGCAGACGAGGCTCCCGCCGACGCAGGTCTCCGTGCCGGTCATGCACGCGCCCACGTCGCTGCCGCAGGAGGCGCCGCCCTCCGGGTTCCCTTCGTCGACCATCCCATCGCAGTCGTCGTCGCGCCGGTTGCAGGTCTCGGTCGCCGGGTCGGCCGGCGTGCAGGCGTACTCGCAGCCGTTCGTCGGGCTCTCGTCGATGTCCCACCACCCCTCGTCGCAGTCCCCGAGCACGCAGCTCCCGCCGCTGCAGGTCGCGTCCGCGCGCGGGAAGCTGCAGGTCCGCCCGCAGCTCCCGCAGTTCGCCGGGTCCACGTCGAAGTCGAAGTCCTCGTCCGTCGCGCCGTCGCAGTCGTTGTCGCGGAAGTCGCAGGTGGCGTCGTCGTCGGCCGTGGGGAGGCAGCGGTACTCGCAGCCGTTCTCCGGATCCTCGTCGATGTCGAAGAAGCCGACGTCGCAGCGGTCGATGCCGCAGACGCCCTCCTCGCAGACGGGGAAGGCCCCCGGCGGGGTGCAGGCGTTGCCGCAGGCGCCGCAGTTCTCCGGGTCGCTCGAGGTGTCGACGTCCTCGTCGATCTCGCCGTCGCAGTCGTCGTCGATCTCGTTGCAGGTCTCGGCGCGGTCGGGCGCGCAGCCCGCGTCGCCGGCGTCCACGCCCGCGTCCGCGGGGCCGCTGTCCGGTCGCTGCGCGTCCACCCGCGCGTCGCGCACGGGGCCGGCGTCCTGGACGGGCACGTCGCCGTCGACGCAGTCGAGGCAGAAGGGCTCGACGTCACAGCCGGCGCTCAGGAGCAGCGCGCCGAGGCCGAGCAGCGCGCCGACCTTCGCCGCCGCCCTCACGCTGACCCCACCGCGCACCCTGGCGTTCCCGGCGACCCCCGCGTGGCCGGGCGCTTTTCCCGCGGCGCGATCCGTCCGGCGGCGCCGACGCGCCCAGGCGAGGCCGAGCACGGCGAGGGCCGCGAAGGGCAGGGCGGGCGGACCCCCGTCCCGCGGCGCCCGGCCGGGGATGGCGCAGGCGCAGCCGCCGCCCCCCGCGGCGAGCACGCGGCGCCCGTCCCGGGGCCCGGCGTCCGGCCGCCCGGCGTCCGGCGCGCCCGCGTCCGGCACCTCGTCGAGCACGCACTCGCCCGCCTCGCAGCTCTGGCCGTCCGGGCAGCGGAGCCCGACGCAGGGGTCGGTCTCGCAGTCTCCGCTGAGCGGATCGCAGAAGGAGCCCGTCGGGCAGCGCACCTCCTCGCACTGGTCCTCCACGCAGCTCCCGTCGGCCGGGTCGCAGACCTCGCCCGCGTCGCAGCTCACGCCGGCGCAGGCGTCCGTCACGCAGGCCCCGGCCTCGCAGACCTCGCCCGCGCCGCACTCCACGGTCGCGCAGCTCCCGAAGCACTCGCCTCCGCGGCAGGCCTCGCCCGCCGCGCACTCGGTGGTCTCGCAGGGGTCCGGCTCGCAGTCGCCGGTGACCACGTTGCACAGCTCGCCGCTCGGGCAGCCGAGGCCGCGGCAGCTGTCCTCGGCGCAGCGCCCGCTCCGCGGGTCGCAGACCGTCCCGTCCGAGCAGACCACGCCGTCGCAGGGGAAGGTGCACTCGTTGTTCTTGCAGACGCAGCCAGGCGTGTCCTCGTCCGGGCTGCAGCGCACCTCGTCCTCGCGCGTGACCGTCTCCATCGCGCAGGTCTCGGCGTCGCAGGCGTCGGCGACGCAGAAGCAGCTCTCGCCCTCGACGCGCGGCGCCTTGCCCGTGGGGCAGGTGAAGCCGAACTCGCTCCGGTCGCAGGGGAGGGCGCACTGGCAGTCGACGCAGCTCGAGCCCTCCGGGCAGAGCGCGCCCTCGGCCGTCTCGTCGATGGCGCCGTCGCAGTCGTTGTCCTCGCAGTCGCAGGTCTCCGTGCTCGGCGGCACCTCGCCCACGCAGACCTCGCGCCCCTCGACGCACTGGAGCGTGCCCTCCATGCAGAGGCCCTCCTCGGCGCCGCAGGCCGTGCCCACCGGGAGCGACTCGTCGATGGTGCCGTCGCAGTCGTCGTCGAGGCCGTTGCAGCTCTCGTCCATCGGGTCGGTCGCGCCCTCGCAGACGGTCATGCCCTCGCGGCAGACGTTCACGCCGGGCGTGCAGACGCCCACGTCGCTCCCGCAGGGGGCGCCCACGCCGAGGCCGTCGTCGACGACCCCGTCGCAGTCGTCGTCCACGTCGTTGCAGACCTCGGGCATGGGCCCGACCGCGCCGTCGCAGGTGAGCACGCCGGCGATGCAGGCGATGGTCCCGGACTCGCAGGCGCCGGTCGCGTCCCCGCAGGTGCGGCCGAGGTCCGGGTCGCTCTCGTCGACCCGCCCGTCGCAGTCGTTGTCGGCGCCATCGCAGATCTCGGTGCGCGGGCCGATGGCGCCGATGCAGCTCCCGAAGCTCCCGTCGACGCAGACCTCGACGCCGGCCCGGCAGGCGCCCTCGTCGGTGCCGCAGGGGCGGCTGAAGCCGTCGACGCGGCCGTCGCAGTCGTCGTCGAGGCCGTTGCAGGTCTCGGGGCCCCCGCCGGTCGCCGAGCAGGCCCCCCAGGCGCCCGCCGTGCAGGTCTCCGTCCCCGCCGTGCAGACGCCCACGTCACTCCCGCAGGAGCGCGTGAGCCCCTCGTCGATCCGCGTATCGCAGTCGTTGTCGGCGTTGTCGCAGGTCTCCGCGCCCGTCGGGACGCAGCCCATGCACACGTCGCCCTCGTCGATCAGCCCGTTGCAGTTGTCGTCGCGCCCGTTGCAGACCTCTTCCGGGGCCGGGCCGCACTCGCCGCAGGCGTTGACCACCTCGTCGGCGGTGCCGTCGAAGCAGTTGTCGTCCATGCCGTCGCAGGGGTCGCCGGGGTTCGTGCAGAGGCGCGCCTCCGTGATCCCGCGCTCCCGATCGCAGTAGAGCTGGAAGCCCTCGTCGATGGCTCCGTCGCAGTCGTTGTCGGCCTCGTCGCAGGTCTCCGTGAGGATCGAGTCGGCGATGATGTTGGAGAAGGCGAGGGCGAGGGACTCCTCGTCCGTGGCGCGCTGGGCCGCGGTGGTGCCGCCCGCCGCGGCGATCGAGTCGGCGTCGTCGGCCGTGTCCGGGTCCGTGCCGAAGTAGATGACGAAGGTCTCGATGCGCTCGTTCGGGCCGCCGGCGATGGGCGTGTCGAGCAGGCGCGTGGCGGCGGCGCGCGAGTTGGAGAGGCTGTTGCGGCTGTTGCAGCAGGGCTCGCCGTCGTGGAGGAGGATGACGAAGTAGGGGCGGCAGCCGCGGGCCGGGTCGCCCTGCACGGGACCGGCGGCGCTCTGGTAGTAGGCGCGGACGTTGTCGAGGGCGTCGCGGATGGGGGTGACGCCGTCGGCCACGAGCTCCGGGCCGCTCGCGTAGTCGACCCAGGAGACGATCTCGTCCTGGTTCTCCTCGACGATCGGCACGAGGATGTTCGAGCCGGTGCCGTACTGCTTGAAGGCCGTCAGGCCGAAGGTGACGTCGCCGAAGGCGCTGACGACGCGCTGGAGCGCGCACTTGGCGTCGTTGATGCGGGTCCGGGGCTCGCCGCAGGAGTTGGTGCCCCCGCCGGTCGAGCTGCCCATGGAGCCCGAGTCATCGAAGATGACCATGAAGTGGGGCTTGATGGCGGTCTGGGCTGCGGCCTCCGCGGGGAAGACCCCCGTCAGGAGGGCGGCGATGCCCAGCCCCGTGACCCATCGCGCGAGCATCGACCGTCCCATCCACTTCGTCGAACCCATGTCGCCGCCTCCGATGGTGCAACCATACAGTGACGGGGGAAGAAGATCATCGCGCTCGCGCGACGTAACCGGGAATTCGCCGCGGCGTACGGCACCGCGAGCGCCGCGTGAGCGAGGCGGAAGCCTCTCCCCTCCCACTCGTCGCCTCCCGCGCGGGCTCGTCGCGCGAAGCCCCGGCCGCTCGGCGACCGGGGCTTCGTCTTCTCGGGGGACGCCGTCGGGTAGGGCGGCGCCCCCGCTGCCTCCGCCTGCCTTCGCCTGCCTAGGACGCCCGAAAGAGTGACGCGGGCCCCCTCGCGAGGGCCCGCGCCGGCGATGCACGGAGAGAGCGCGTCGCGAAGGTCTCAGCGCTGGATGCGCCGGGCGCCCCGGGGCGGCTGGAAGGCGAAGCGCCCCTCGCTCACGTCCCGGTTGAAGCGCATGCGGTGGAAGGCGAAGAGGTTCCGGTTGCCCTCGTGGTCCTGCACGAAGATGCGGTGCACGACGCCGGCGCGGCGCGGGTCACCGTCGACGTAGAGCACGACGCGGCGCACCTGCGGATCGGGCCGGCGCGGGCGGAGCTCGAGGACGGCGCCGTCCCAGCGCCAGGCGTCCGCGTCGAGCAGGCGGAGCGTGTAGTCGCGGTCGAGGCGGCCCTCGCCCGTGAGGAACGCGAAGGCGCCGGGGATGGCGTCCTCGCCCACGGGGCTCTTCACGTACTGACCCGGGGCGCCCTCTTCGCCGGGCTCGTAGGCGGTGAGGAAGCGGCCGTCGCTCACGAAGACCTTGCCGCCCTCGTAGTCGAAGCGGAGGCGGCCGGGCTTGTCGAGCACCAGCCGGCCGGAGGCGCTCTGCCGGCGGTCGTAGAGGCGGTGGTAGTGGAGCTGGCGGAAGCGCGCCTGGAGCGTGTCGGTCTGGTCGTAGAACGCCTGGACCTGCGCGGCGACGCGGCGGACGGGGCTGTCCTGGCGCGGCGCGTCGAGGGCGTCGGCGCGCTCGGCGGCGGGCTGCGCGGCGGCGAGGCCGGCGCCGAGCGAGAGCGCGGTGGAGAGCGCGAGGAGCGCGCCGAGGCGGGGGCTGAGGGCTCGGTGAAGGGTCATCGGGTCCTCCTGGGTGGGGAAGCGCCGTCGAAAGCAGCGCGGGGAGCGGCGAGCGCCGCGGGTCGGGAGTGGGACCCGGGCCCGCGGTGCTCTATTCACCCCGCGATCACTCGGGGGTCTCGAGCCAGTGGCGGAGCACGGCGTCGACGCCCTGTACGACGAGGGCGGCGCCGCCGGCGCCGACGAGGGCGAGGCCCCAGGCGACGAAGCTCATCTCGAGGAGATCCATGGCGCTCACCCGTCCTTTCCGGCGAGGGGCTCGGTCTCGGCGCCGAGATCCTCGGCCGCGGCCAGACGGATCTCGAAGTCGCCGTAGTCGAGGAGGAGCTGGCGCCGGAGCGCGCTCAGGCGGGCCCGGGAGCGATCCAGCAGGGGATGCAGGCGATGACGCAGCGCGCCATCGGCCAAGGGGGTTTCCGTATCGAATGGACGCATGGTGCGACCTCCATGACGCAGACGGTGAGTCGCATGACGCGGTGCGTCAAGGGTGCGTCAGGGTCCTTCCTCGTCCGAAGCGCCCCCGAAACACGGTGGATACGCTGATTTTACCGGGCGGCGGGCGTCATCTTCTTGACGCGTATGACGCATCGCGTTACTCCGCATGGGTGCGACGCAGCGCGTCGACACGTCGCGTCATTCGCGCCGGGGTCGGCGGCGGAGACGACGCCGAGGAGGAAGAGCCGTGACCGAGATCACCGAGAAGCTGAAGCAGAGCGGGGCCCGCCTGGGCGCGCTCACCACCGACGCGCTGACGAAGTCGGGCGAGGGGTTCGAGAGCTTTTTGACGCGCACCCGCAGCGCCCGGGCGGCCTTCTTCGACGAGACGCGCGACGCGGGCGCGGCCCTGCTGGCCGAGACGCGCGAGGCCGGGCTCGAGCTCGTGCGGGCGTTCGGCGACGAGGCGAGCACGCTGCGGGAGCTGCTGCTGCCCTCCGTGCCGCAGCTCCCGGCGCCGAGCGAGCTCAAGGGCGAGGTCGGTGACACGACGACGCAGCTGCAGGTGCGGCTGCTGTCGAGCCTCAAGGAGGCGCTCGGCACGATGGACCGCAAGGTCGCGGAGCGGCTGGACGCGCTCGGGCCGACCGGGTCGAAGAAGGCCCCGGCGAAGAAGGCGAAGAAGGCGAGCGCGAAGAAGAGCGCGCCGGCGAAGAAGAGCGCGAAGGCGCCGCTCAGCGGCTACGACGAGCTCACGGCCAAGGAGGTCGTGGCCCAGCTCGCCGAGCTCGCGCCGGCGCAGGTGGACGCGGTCGTGGCCTACGAGAAGGCGCACAAGAACCGCCGCACGGTGTTGAAGGCGGCGGCCCGGAAGGCCGCCTGAACGTGTCGAAGGCGGCGGCCCGGAAGGCCGCCTGAGCGTGTCGAAGGCGGCGGCCCGGAAGGCCGCCTGAACGTGTCGAAGGCGGCGGCCCGGAAGGCCGCCTGAACGTGTCGAAGGCGGCGGCCTGGAAGGCCGCCTGAACGTGTCGAAGGCGGCGGCGCGGATGTCCGGCTGAGCGTGCTCGAGGCGGCGGCCCGGAAGGCCGCCTGAAGCCGAGGGCGGTCCGCGCGGCTGCCCTCGCTTCCCTCGTCGTGCCGGTCGATGCGGGGCGTCCCGGCGAGTCGCTCGTCGGGGCCGACGGAGGGAGGCGGGGAAGCGGGCGGCTCAGCGGCGCCGGAGGCGGAAGCGGAGCAGCCCGCCTCGCCCGTCGCGCAGCCGGACCCAGCGACGCACCGGTCGGTGCCCGGGGAGCAGCACCGTCACCTGGTGGCGCCCGGCCGGCAGGTCCTCGAAGCGGTGGGGCGTGCGCCCGACGAGCGGCTCTCCGTCGAGGAGCACGCGTGCCCCGGCGGGCTGGGTCTGCACGAGGAGCGCCGCCTCGCCCTCGGGGATCGGCGCCTCCTCTCCGGTCTCCGTTCGCGCCTCCGGCGCCGCGGCCGCCTCGTCCCGGTCCCGCTCGGGCCCTTCCTCGGCGAGCGCCTCCTCGGCGAGCTCTTCATCGCCGGCGCTGCCCCCGTCCTCGGCGAGCCCTTCCTCGTCGGCGCCGCTCGCCTCCTCGGTGTTCCCGCCGGCCTCGGTGCTCCCGCCGGCCTCCGTCACCGCCTCGTCCGGCCCGTCCGGCAGGACGAGCGGCTCGACGCGCGGGCCCCGCTCCGTCGCGCGCTCCTCCCCGCTGGGCGGCGCGGCCGTCTCGGGCGGGCTCGCGCTCCCGGACGCCTCCGGCTCCTCCGCGGGCCAGAGCACGATGGCCAGGAAGACGGCCAGGGCCACCGCCGCGCCCGCCAGCAGCGGCCCCCGGGCGAGCGAGGGCTTCGGCTCGAGGTCGCCGAGCGCGCTCCGGTCCATGATCGGCGCGGGGGGGGCGCCCTCGTCTTCCTCCGCGAGCTCGACCGGCTCGGGCGAGTGCGCCGCGATCGCCTCCCGCAGCGACGCGCTCGGCCCCGCTACGACGGTCGGATCCTCCGCGACCTCCTCCTCGCCCGTCGCGACCTGGGTCAGCGCCTTCCACTTTCGCGTCGGGCCCGGCGCCTGCGACTCCGGGAGCTCGCGCACGAAGGGGTCGAGGTGCCGCCGCCAGTCGCGCCAGCTCGGCTCGAGCGCCCGCACCGTCTTCTTCGCCAGGGTCGTGCCGTGCTCCCGCCGCGCCCGCCCGACGAGCTCGCGCAGCTCCTCCATGTGCGGCCGCGCCTCGACGTTCGACGCGAGCGCGCGCCGCAGGATCGACGCCACGTCCCTCGGCACGTCCCCGCGGACGTTCTGGATCTCCTCGACCTCGCCCCGGGCGAGCGCGCGCACGGTGGCGAGCCGGTCTTCCCGATCGAAGAGCGGCCGGCACGTGAGCGCCTCGTAGAGGCAGATGCCCACGCAGAAGACGTCGGAGCGATCGTCGAGGGGCAGCCCGAGCGACTGCTCCGGCGACATGTAGGCGAATTTGCCCTTGATCTGCCCGCCGACGGAGAGCTCGGTCTGGACGGCGCTCCGCGCGACGCCGAAGTCGAGCAGCTTGATCTGCCCGTCGAACTGCACGACCACGTTCTGCGGGCTCACGTCGCGGTGCACGACCCGCAGGGCGCGCCCGTCCGGCCCCTTGGCCTGCTCGTGCGCGTAGTGGAGCGCCGAGGCCAGCGCCTCGCCGAGGGCGAGCACGAGCTCGACCGGCAGCGGCTGCTTCTTTCGCGACGCCCGCGCGAGCAGCTCGCTCACGGTCAGCCCGGCAGCCCACTCCATCTGGATGCAGGGCTCGTCGCCGACGTCCTCGAGGAAGGCGAGCGTGCGGCAGATGTGCGGGTGGTCGAGGCAGAGGCCGAGCCGCGCCTCGTCCTTGAACATCTGGCGGAAGGCCTCCTGCCCGGCGAGCTCGGGGAGCATGCGCTTGAGCACGCAGGGGCGGGCGCTCTCGTCGCGCGGGTCCCGGGCGAGGAGGACCTGCGCCATGCCGCCGCGGGCGATCTCGCCGAAGACGTCGAAGCGGTCGAGCTGGTGGGGCGCGGTCTCCGTGGGGGCCGGGCCGAGGCGGGTGCGCTCGCCCGAGAGGGAGCCGACGATCTCCGCGAGCCCGCGCCGGCTGACGAGCACGGTGTCGTCGAGGCCCGAGAGCACGACCTCGAGCGAGTCCGGGCGGAGCGGCGCGGTCCCGTCGCCGCTGAGCCGCGGACCGGACTCCGTGCCGCCGCGGCGGCTCGCGCGCTCGAGGCATTGGGCGAGCGTGAAGCGCGCGCTCGCCCGATCGATCGGGTAGAGGATGGAGGCGAAGCGCTCCCGGAGGTCCTCCGCCGTGGCCTGGCCGCCGAGGCTCGCGACGGTCTGGCGGAAGGGGCCCCGGGCGGCCGGGTGGAGGGCGTCCTCGAGCAGCCCGAGCGCCATGCGCAGGCCCCCGTCGCCCGTGCGGCGGCGGCTCACGTGGAGGTGGCCGACGATGTCGAGCCAGATGCGCTCCGGGTTCAGGTGCGCCCCCTCGAGGGCGCGCTCGGCGAGCTCCATGCCCAGCATCGCGCCGACCTCGAGCGAGAGGAAGGCCCGGCGCGCCGCGAGCATCGGCGCCACGTCCGCCAGCGGGTAGCGGACGCTCACCTCCGTATCGCCGGTCGCGGGGTCGCCGGGGATCATGCGCCGAAAGGATCCATGGGTGCGCACCCCACCGGCCCTCCGCGGGCGCTCGGGGGGAATCGTGCACGAATCGTACAGCACCGCCGCCGGCGGATCGAACCGGTGTCAGGCGCACCCCTCGCCCGACGCGCCGCTCGAGAGGCGCCTACTTCAAGGGGCGCTGCGTGTGGTCCGTGCCGTCGAAGCGGAGCGAGGTGTCCTTCTCCTCCACCATCGTGTGCAGCTCCACCGGCCGCCGCCAGATGCGCACCAGCGCCGCCAGCACCTCTCGCGCCCAGTCGAGCCGCAGGTCCACGCCCATGTGGTCGTGCTGCAGCAACAGCTCCCCGCGGTTGCCGTGGTTCGCGTCCACCACGCGGATGATCGGGTTGCCCGCGTTCGTCAGCCGCGTGAGCAGCTTCTGCTTCACGTCGTGGAACTGCCGGCTCTCGATCTCCCAGCGATCGTTCCGCTGGTTGAAGCCGAAGGTGTAGAGCTTCTGGTCGTAGACGAACTCCGGCGTGAGGAACTCGTCGATGAAGGTCACGTCCGTGTAGAGCTTCCGCACCTGGAAGATCTTCTCGCGCCCGAGGCCCGTGCGCCGATCCCAGTGGCGCTTCGCCTCCCAGCTCTCGCACTCCTCCCACTCCTTGCCGAACTGCCCCTTGTCCCAGCGCTCCTCGATGTAGCGGAAGAGCTCCACGCCGAGCTTGTAGGGGTTCAGCTTCCCCGGCGCCGTCGCCATCACGCCGGCGTTCCGGTCCGCGTAGTCGACGATCTCCGAGGCGTCCGCGACGCGCGTCGTCATGAGCTTCGAGTGCCAGTAGCTCGCCCAGCCCTCGTTCATGATCTTCGTCTGCATCTGCGGCAGGAAGTAGTAGGCCTCGCGCCGCACCACGTTGAGCACGTCGCGCTCCCAGCGCTCGAGGGGCGCGTGCTCGATCAGGAAGGCGAGCACGTCACGCCGCGGCGCCTCGGGGAAGCGCTTGGCTTGCTCCTTCTCGTCCTCGAGCTTCTGCCGCTGGGCCTGGACGAACTCCTCCGGGTTGATGAAGGACTCCATGTAGTCCCGCTCGACCTTGATCAGGCGGAGCTCCTCCGGGACCGCCTCCTCCTCCTCGAGCTGGCTCAGGGGCCCGCGCCGCTCGGGCGGCGGCAGGTAGGGCTTCTGCGGGTCGACCAGGTTCTCGAGGCTGAGGCAGACGTCGATGAACTCCTCGACGCGCTCGATGCCCACCCGGTTCGACCAGCGCCGCACGATGGCGCCGTGGTTGGCCATCGTGTCGATCCACTTGCGCACCGCGCCCCCGTCACGCGGGTCCTTGCCCTGATCCGTCGTCGCGAAGGCGAAGTTGTTCTTGAAGAAGTCGACGTGCCCGAGCACGTGGCACATGACGAGCTTCTGATCGACCATCGAGTTGCCCTCGAGCAGGTAGGCGATGGCCGGGTTGTTGTTGATGACCAGCTCGTAGATCTTCGAGAGCCCGTACTCGTGGCTCTTGCTGAGCTGCTCGTACTCCATGCCGAAGCGCCAGTGCGGGTAGCGCGTCGGGAAGCCGCCGTAGGCCGCGATCTCGTTGATCCGGTCGTAGGGCAGGATCTCGAAGATCGTGGGGAAGAAGTCGAGGCCGTAGGCGCGGGCGTGGCCTTCGATCTCGCGCTGCCAGTCGCGGAGGTAGGCGGGCAGCGGGCGCGTCATCGCGAAGGAGGGCATCGCTCAGTCTTCCTCTCTACTTGCCCTTGCCGAGGAACTCGCCGATGGAGCCCAGGATGGCGTCGCGGTCGCGGATCTCGCTGGTGATGAGCTGCTCGTCGTCGCCGAAGTGCTCCTTCAGATCCTTGATGAACTGGCCCGAGCCGTAGGGGCTCTCGACCTGGCCGTAACAGAAGACGTTGGCGGCCGGGAGGATCTGGTTCCGGAGGAGCTCGACGCAGAGGAGCGTGTCGTCGACGGACCAGTTGTCGCCGTCGGAGAAGTGGAAGGGGTAGATGTTCCACTGGCCCGGCGGGTACTCGTCCTCGATCATCTTCGCGCAGATCTTGTAAGCGCTGGAGATCATCGTGCCGCCGGACTCGCGGGTCCGGAAGAAGGTGTCCCGGTCGACCTCGCGGGCGACGGCGTCGTGGATGATGAAGCGCGTCTCGATGCCCTCGTATTGGCGGCGGAGCCAGGTGTCGATCCAGAAGGACTCGATGCGCACGATCTCCTTCTGCTCGTCTCCCATCGAGCCGGAGACGTCCATCATGTAGATGATGACCGCGTTGGCGACGGGCTCCTCGTCGGTCTTCCAGGAGCGGAAGCGGAGGTCGTCCTTCGTGGGGATGACGATGGGCTTCTTCGCGTCGTAGCTGCCGAGGGCGATCTGCCGCTTGAGGGCGGTCTTGTAGGTGCGCTTGAAGTGACGGAGCGAGTTCGGGCCCACGTTGCGGATGCCGACGTAGCGGTCCTTCTTGTCGACGATCGTGCTCTTGCCCTTGCTCTCGATGTTCGGGAGCGCGAGCTCCTCGCCGAGGATGTCGGCGAGCTCGTCGAGCGTGACCTCGACCTCGAGGGCGTGCTCCCCCTCGCCCTGACCGGCCTCGCCGGCGCCCTCGCCGGGCTTGCCCTGGCCCTGCCCGACGCCGTCACCGGGCTCGCCGTCGCCCTGGCCGACGCCGCCTTGCTGCTTGTCGGCGAAGCGGAAGCGGGGGATGTCGATCTGCGGGATGGGGATGGAGACGCGCTCCTTCCCCTGCTTCCCCATCAGCTCGCCCTTGGAGACGTAGCGGCGGAGGTTCTCGCGGATCTTCCCCCGGACGATGGCGCGGAAGCGGCCGTGGTCCTGGTCGATCTTGAGGGACACGGCGACAGTCTATCAGCTCCCGGGCCTCCCCCCCGAAGGGAGAGCGCGTTCGGGGGGCCGCCCGGGCTGGTGCGCGCGCCATCCTCGCGTCACGTTGGCGTCACCTCCGTGTTGCTTTCGTCGCCCCCACGCTCTGCCGGGGCCGCTCCCGGCCGACGACCTCCGCGCTCCGATTCGCGCGCGCCCGCCCGCATCGGGCGTGCGTCCATGGTCCGGCTCGGTGGGCCCCTCGCGGCGCTGCTCCTCGGCGTGATCGCGGCCGAGGCGCGCGCGCAGCCGGACGAATCGAGGAGCGGCGGCGCACGCATCGAGGCCGGGGGCGAGACCGGGCCGCGCTTCGCGCTCGAGGTCGGGGGCCGCTTCCAGGCGCGGCTCACGGGACGCTGGGGGGAGGAGGGCGGCGACCCCTTCACGCCCGCCATCCGCCGGGCCCGCGTCGACCTCGAGGGCTTCGCCTTCCACCCCGCCGTCCGCTTCGACGTGCAGCTCGCGCTCTCCCCGGCGGACCTCGGCCTCGACGAGGACGGCCTCCGCTACACGCCGCTCCTCGACGCCACGCTCGAGCTCGCCTTCCACCGGGACGTCGCGCTGGTGATCGGCCAGTCGAAGCGGCCCTTCGCTCGCGAGCGGATCATCAGCTCGGCCGAGCTCGCGCTCGTCGACCGGAGCATCGTGGACGGGGCCCTCGGGCTCGACCGGGACCTCGGCGTGATGCTCCGCTCGCGCGACTTCCTGGGCCTCGGGCGGCTGCGCTACGCCGTCGGCGTCGGCACGGGGGAGGGGCGCGAGGGGGGCTTCGGCGAGGACGGCGGGCTCGCCTGGTTCGGGCGCGTCGAGCTGCTCCCCTTCGGCCTCTTCGACGACGGGACGCAGGCCGATCTCGAGCGCTCCACCCGGCCGCGGCTCGCCCTCGGCGCGGCCTACGCCTTCCTCGATCGGGCGCGCGGGCTCGACGGGCTCGAGGGGCCGCGGCCGGTGGACGGGGGCACCACGGACATCCCCGCGGCGGCCTTCGACGTGCTGGCGCTCTGGCGTGGTTGGACGCTCGAGGCGGACCTGATCTGGCGGCGCGGGCGGCGCGATGCGGGGGACGCGGCCGTCGCGCCGGACG
>MDTG01318491.1_pt1 | contig 23588 bp, 20 predicted proteins | sample 811421 | NCBI WGS metagenome assembly MDTG01 (sample SAMN05326645, study PRJNA326480) | marine metagenome | isolation source: seawater | place: Pacific Ocean: South East | collected 2011
ATTATTACTGTGATTCTTAAAGTATAATAGTTACTACAAAGAAACGCAGTAATTCAATAGGAGTTCAGCTCCTCTCCATTATTTAACCCTAACTTCTAACTATTTATCCACATTTGTATTGCTTGAGAATATTAGGCTGCACCAACCAGCGATAAAGAGAAGGCCTCCAATCGGTGTAATAGGACCTATGAATGAGAGGTTAATACCTAAGAGTTCATCCACTGCCAATAAGTAAATGGAACCCGAGAAAAGAAGGATACCTGAGGTCCAAAGCCACACGGTCAATTTTATGTAATTGCCTTGAACCACTGCGAGGATCGCTAACGTGTGCACCAAATGGTAGAAAACGGCGACTTGATAAGATTCAAGGGAGCTTGGTTCCAATACTTCTTTAAGCGCATGAGCTCCTAAAGCACCGAGTGCAACAGCTAATGCACCAGAAAAGGCAATGTGTTTTTTCATAACGTGAATATACACACGGTGTCAGAAAAACTATCTAACGATTGCTGTTGGTAATGTTTTATTTGAAACATGCGCTTTGTGTGGTACTTTAGAGCAAACCTCATTTGAATGACCAAAGTATTGCTTATTGGTGCCGGATTGAGCACTCAGAAATTAGTTCCTTATTTGAAAGGGCTTGTACATTCGCATAGTATTGAATTACGAGTTGTGGATCGAAATATATCCATTGCATCCGCGCGGATGGGCCGTGCATCAGAGAATTGCTCCGCAGGGGAGTTGGACATCACAGATGTTACCGCTTTAGACACAGAGATTTCATCGTGTTCAATAACGATCAGCATGGTCCCGGCACACATGCATATTCTGGTGGCTGAAGCTTGCCTCAAGAATCGGTCACATTTGATTACTGCATCTTATCTCACCAAGGAGATGGAAGCCTTGTCTGAAGAAGCTGAGAAGCTCGGTTTGGTGTTCTTGAACGAATGTGGATTAGATCCAGGTATCGATCACATGAGTGCTATGCAGTTGATAGAGGGCATTCGTGAAAACGGCGGGAAAATTAGGTTGTTTGAAAGTTTTACAGGTGGCTTATTAAGTCCTAGTTCCGAGGGTACGAATCCATGGAGGTATAAGTTCACCTGGAACCCTAGAAACGTGGTTCTCGCAGGGCAGGGTGGAACAGTTAAATTTTTACAAGAAGGCAAGTACAAGTACATCCCGCCACACATGGTTTTTCGTAGAACGGAATTTATTAATGTCAAAGGCTACGGCCGATTTGAAGGATTAGCTAACAGGGATTCGCTTAAGTACCGCGATGCCTATGGATTGACAGAAGTCAAAACCTTATATCGTGGAACGTTGCGTAGACCTGGATATGCCCGTGCCTGGGACTGCTTTGTTCGTCTTGGTATGACTGATGATTCCTACGTAATAGAGGGCCTAAAGGAAATGACTTTCAGAGATTTCACTAATTTATTTTTGGCCTACAATTCTCACGATAGCGTTGAGTTAAAGCTGAAATATTACTTAAATATACCCCAGGATTCTGAGATTTTCACGAAGCTTGAATGGGCGGGTATATTCTCAGACGCCACCTTCGATTTCGACCAAGGCACACCGGCCCAATGTCTGGAATTTATCCTTCGGAAAGTTTGGAGTATGGAACCAGAGGATAAAGACCTAATTGTGATGTATCACAAAATAGGTTGGAAACAAGATGGAGTATTACACATGATAGAAAGTTCTATGGGTGTAGAGGGTGAAAATGCACAAAGTACATCGATGGCAGGCACTGTTGGACTTCCATTGGGTATTGCTACGAAGATTGTTTTGGAAGGCAAGGCGCCTATAGGCGTACAGCGTCCGATGACTAAATTTTGGTATAACCCTATTTTAGCTGAATTGGCGGCAGATTATGGAGTGAAATTCACGGAGAAAACCGTTGAATACCGAGGCTATTAAAGACTAGTGTAGAATGGTTCTAGGATTTCACGAATCTCGTCTGAAAATTCTTGGGGCGCTTTGTATAGTACTAATTTTTTTCGGATGGTTTCTGCTGAAGCTTGTTTACTAAAAGCTAGAATAACTCGGTTTTCAGGTCGATCACTATTTGGTTGAATAGAACATATGTAGACTGGGTGTAGATTTTCTTCAATGCTTGCTTCTATCATTTGATCGGCTCGATCCGCAGGCAATACGCACCAAAACGTTCCGGTTTCCTTTAAAAGTCTCGAGGTATGCTGGATTAGTGAGTTAAAATCTAAGGTTAAGGCATGTCTTGCATTAGCCACGCCTTCATCCAATTTCGTTGGACCAGATTCAAAATACGGTGGGTTCGAAACGATAATATTGTATGAAACACTGGCCTCAAAATCTTGAAGAGGCTCGTGATAACAGATCATTCTGTTGTTCCAAGGGGAGCATTTAAAGTTCTCTGTTGCTTGCCTGGCACTAGGTCCGTGAATTTCTACAGCATCCACAAAAGCATTATTGAAACGTTGCGCCATTTGCAGTGCAATAACACCGCTTCCTGTACCAATATCCAAAACGTGTTGAACTGAATCGTGATGTTGGTTTTCACCCGCAATTGCCCCTAGAAGGCAACCGTCAGTATTAACACGCATCGCGCAATTGTCATGCGCTACGCTGAATTGTTTCATTTGAAAAGGGCCAACTAATTTCATAGTTCTCCTGCTAGTCCAAATATCTTGGGACGCAATGTGACGAAATAGACAATATTTACCAAGGCAAATATGAAATAATAGAAGTTGTCCTCTATCAATGTGTAGGTGAGTAGCAAAAGGGTACCCAATTGTACCAATATCCATTTCCAAATGTGGATTTTAGTCAAAACTTCAAGCTTAGCAAACAGTTCTTCGGTCGTATTAATCTCTTGCATTCCGTTGTTCCAGACATAACGTCCTAACAGAACAAGAACAAATGCAATGCCTGGTATAGCGTAAGTGTTACCAGCAAAAGGCATTAAAAACACGCTAGCAGTATCGCTGGCCACGTATAGAACAACTGAGGTTAGGACAAGTTGAATCATCAGCAATGCGCTGAAAATTAAGTGTAAATATCTTGGATCGTATGGTTTTTGTTCGTTCATCTGTGATTAAAGGTCCAACAAACCTTCTGGCAATTCAAGATAAACGATTTTCTCAGGATGTTCAATTCTTTGTATAAAAGCTTCCACGGCAGGGATAAGGTATTCTTTTTCTCTTTGCTCAATGATGAATAGATTCTGCGCACTATTCTCAACTACATCGGTAATAGAACCAATGGCTTTATTCCCTTGGTATGCAGTATATCCTAAAATAGCTTTATCGTAGAATCCCTCCTTTGGTACAGGAAGCATTTTCTCTGGAAGGTAGGCCGAGCAACCTACAAATCTCGAAGCTTCTTCAGCACTCACATCTTCAAGCTTAATGATGAGCTTTTTACCTTTTAGTTTCCCTCTTTCGGTAAAAAAAAACGGAATCAGTTCCCGGTTAAATTCCAGGAATACTGATTCTATTTCACCAAAGTATTGTGGGTTAAACGAGTCGATGTACAATACCATTGCTCCTTTATACCCGTGGAGTTTTGTGATTCTACCTAGTAAAAAGCACTGCTCCTTTTGCACAATTACTCTGCGCTTTCTTCTTCAGCTTCATCAGCATTAGCCTCTTCAGCAGTGACTTTGGCTTTCGCCTTTTTAGCAGGAGCTTCTTTAGCAGCTTTAGTTTCTGCCTCTTCAGCAGGAACTTCTTCAGCAGCAGCTTCAGTTTCTGCCTCTTCAGCAGGAGCTTCTTCAACAGCAGCTTCAGTTTCTGCCTCTTCAGCAGGAGCTTCTTCAACAGCAGCTTCAGTTTCTGCCTCTTCAGTAGGAGCTTCTTCAACTGCAGCTTCTTCAACAGCAGCTTCAGTTTCTGCCTCTTCAGCAGGAGCTTCTTCAACAGCAGCTTCAGTTTCTGCCTCTTCAGCAGGAGCCTCTTCATCCACTGGAGCAGGAGCTAGAGCATCTGCAATTGCAGCAGCACGAGCTTTGTTAACTTCGCTTTCCGCAGCTAGACGAGCGTTCTTATCAGCAGCTTTCTTATCAGCGATTGCTTTCGTATTTGCACCGATTTTAGACTCCTTATCTCTCAGCCAAGCTTCATATTTAGCTTCTGCTTGCTCTTCAGTCAATGCGCCTTTACGCACACCTTCAAGCAAGTGCTTTTTCATCATTACACCACGGTAAGAAAGAATTGCGCGCGCTGTATCAGTTGGCTGCGCACCCTTCATTACCCATGATAATGCAGAATCAAAGTTTAAATCTATTGTTGCTGGGTTTGTATTAGGGTTATACGTACCTAGTTTCTCGATGAAACGTCCATCACGTTTCGCGCGAGCATCTGCTACAACGATTGAATAAATCGGACGCGACTTGCGACCACCTCTTTGCAAACGAATCTTGGTTGCCATAATTAATTGTTTTAAAAGGGTCCGAAACCCCGTTAATTAATGAATAATTGAGCGGCAAAAGTACATAAATTATCGTTGCCAATGCCTAATGGCATTAACTTTCAATATGAATGATTTTGGAGCCGTCTGTTTCCATCTTGAATTCAAAATGAGAGGCTTGAAGATTTGCCATGGTCGCATCCACAGCAGAATGCTTACTGGGGTCCACATAGAATAGCATAAAACCACCACCACCGGCACCAAGTAACTTTCCTCCACGAGCACCTGCTTTTATCGCAGCATCGTACAGGTCATTAATTCTTGGTGTGGTAATCCCTTCAGCTAGGCTCTGTTTTAAAATCCAATTTTGATGTAGTAAATCGCCAAACGTATTCAAATCACCTTGCAAAAGGACTTCTTTCAAATCATAGACGAGTGACACCATTTTTTCTAGCGCCTTGAATTTATTTTCTTGGGATGTATTATTCTTTTGTTCTGCAAGAATATTGCTTGCACTACGCTGATTACCAATGTAGTAAAGCTTAAGATTTGTGTTTAATGCAGCTCTTGTATTTTGGTCGATCTCTACGGGTTGAACATTAACAGAACCGTCAGGATGGAACTCTATAAGGTTGAGACCTCCGTAGGCGGCAGCATATTGGTCTTGCTTACCAATGGGCTCTTCTAACAGATCAATTTCAATACGGCATGCACCAGAACCAAGGCTTTCTTTCGTAATCTCATTGTTGGTATATGAATTTATATTATGAAGAAGTCCTACGGTAAAGCTTGAGCTACTTCCCATTCCTGTACCACCAGGAATATCAGCAATGGAGCTCACCTCAATACCCTTAATATCAAAATCCTTGAGTACAGTGCGTAGAATGGGATGCTGAATTTCATCAACATCATTCACCGTTTCCGTTTGGGAATATTTACAGCGAATCTTATCTCTTTCGAAAAATTCGTGCGTACTGATGTACATGTACTTATCGATTGTCGTGCTCAGAACCGCGCCTTTTTTCTTGCTAAAGAAACTCTCTAAATCGCTGCCTCCTCCGACAAAAGAAATTCTGAAAGGGGTCTTGGTGATAATCATGCTGCTAAAGTAGTGGATTGTTGAAAATCTAGAGTTTCCAATGGGTAAAATATTGATTGATGAATTCGATGGATCAGAGAAAAACAAATAAAACTCCATAAAATGCAAACACAAAATCAACTTTTGAGCAAAGAGAAGTTGTTACAAGCCTACATTTTATGGCAAGTATACAATGGCTGATATTCATCAAAACCTATGGCCATATTTGTTTCCAAATCGTTTATATAGAACATGTACGAATTGTAAGTGTGCTAAAACTTTAAAGAGTCAGTTTCCCAAGGAACGTATCCAACTATCCTACCGCTTCAAATTAAGTTGATTCTTGTTGTTAAGCTTTTTAAAAGGGAAGAAGCTTTGGATTATATTACACCCTCAATTTGGGCCAAACATAAGGTCGCGATGAATAAGGTGAATAAGGAAGAAATTATAGGGTTGAACTGGTGGGCACGTGAGAGGGTACGTGGGTTTATGACGGGTTTACATAAAAGCCCTGATTTCGGTTTCAGTCTTGATTTCGCTCAGCATCGAGCCTATGTCCCTGGTGATGCACCGAAGTTTATTGATTGGACCGTTTTGGCCCGACAAGACAAATATCTAACGAAGCAATTCGAGGCGGAGAGTAATCTCCGTGCTTACTTCTTACTAGATTCCAGTGCTTCTATGTACGGAAGTGTTGGGTCGAAGTGGTCTTACGCCGTTCGACAAATCGCTCTTTCTGCAGCACTATTGAGTAAACAGCGAGACGCTCTAGGACTTATGGATATCAGGGAAGGAGAGGAGGTTTTGTTTGAAGCTAAGAATACTGATGATGCCTTGGAGCAATTACTCTTCCACCTAGCCAATCGCTGTGAATTGTCCATTGGTAACGGTTCAATGGCAGGCGCGGCAGAAAGACTATTGTCTCAAATTCCACCAAGAAGTGAAGTCATTGTTCTCACCGATGTGTACCATGAGAACCTAGAAGGATTTACAAAGCAGCTCGGTGCTTTAGTAGATGCCGGACACTTTGTGAAACTTGTACTGATGATTTCACTCAAGGAGGAGTTGGATGTTCAATTCTACGGCGGTTCTTTTGTCGCAGATTCGGAGACAGGAGAGAAGACCATGCTTTCGCTCAAGGATACGGAGGGCTTACCGGAATTTATTCAAGGACAGATTCAAGTGGTTAAAGAACAATCAGCGCTCTATGGTATAAAGTATACTGTGCTTTATGTCGAAGACAACCCGCTCCATAGTTTCAGAAAAATAATAGCTTCATAAAAGCGTAAAAAAGTCCAAACACTAACCAGGCTTCTTTGAGGCTAGAGATCTCACTTTATTGTATTCCTATTCGAGGCGGCATCGTCTACTTTCTTCTTTTGTGCCGGGGTAAGAACTGTTGCTTCCCTCGACCTTTGGTATTGCTTCGCTTTTCTACGAGCATCTTTAGATGCTGTAAATCGATTGTCGAAGACCGTTAAACTAATACCTGCGCTAAAGTTTACGCTAGAAGTTGCAACCCCAATTTGTGGATTACTAGGATCTTGGATTAAAGAATTTGCCACGGTTGCAATATCACCAACCGCATTTGAACCAGCGTAAATGTGAAGTAATGGGGTTATTCTAAACTGAACTGCGGCATTGATGATATCTGCATTTGTTTCATCCAAGGCCACATAGTAACCTCCCTTCAACTGAAGATTTCGTCCCAACCAAATCAAAGTATTCAAACCGAAGTATTCGAAATCTCGAAAAGAATTGGCTCTTGATGTATAGTGCGCACCAATGTAGCTGTGCTTGTTCAAATGAAAGTTTGCAGCAGCATTGGTATTCCGTGCTACCTGAAGTGTTTGCTGGTAGTTGCCGTTATCCAAGTAAGTTCCAATATATGTACTGATATCCTCAGTGTAATGGCTCACAGCGTCACTGACTTTAATGGATAGGGAGTCACCGGCTTGTGATGTGTATTCAAAACCGTCTACTGTGTTAACGCCAGACCACGTTTTAGAAGTTCTACTTCCGAAATTCAATGTTTCGGCGCCTAATCCATTCATACCAACGGCCAGCTCTACTCTTTTCATAGGCTTGTAGGTAAGGCCAAAACCAATGGAAGAGGTTAGGCTCCCTATTCCTATATTCTCACAAATCTCCTTTACAAGTGCATCTGAAGAAATTGCTGAACCAATATTTTGGAGGCTATCAATATTGTTAAAATCTAGACCTCCGGCGATATCTACATCATAATTCACTACAAAAGAGTTTGGTATTCCTGCGCTTTCTGAAGTTCTGATATTCAAATTAGATGCATTGACATTAAAGCTTGTAACGTAGTTGTGCATAGTGTAAGTAGCACCGATACGTAACTTATTATCTATGAGGGTACGTTGATAACCAAAGTACGTGTTTTGGTTTACTTGGAAATTCGCCTTTAGGTCCGAAAAGTCTCCATTATAGTTAGGATCAAATGTACCTGAGGCATCGGCCATACCGTATTTAAAAAAGTGAATAAGGTCATTGTCAATGGCAGTATTCAAAGTAATGTCAAGGCCTGAACCTACGAAAATGTAATTGTCTTTTATTTTTAATCCAAGATGCGGTAGAGCAACATTGGTTTCGAGCATAAAATCTGTAGAGGATAATCCGCTGCTCAGCATGTTATTAAGTAAATCGTTGGTACCGAGCAATTGCCCAGCAGTAGTATTTAATCCTGCATTAGCTTGAAATCCAGCATAACGCAACTGAAAACTAGTCATTGGATCTGCTCCTGGATTCTGGACAATATTATCAGGGTTGCTTAAAAGGCCAAAAGTGGCAAGATTCTGAGCCATTACGCAAGTAGTAATGACAAGCGATAAGAGTGTGATTAACTTTTTCATTGTTGTCATTTTATAGTGTCATACTTACTTCTAGTTGCACTCCCAGAGAAATACCGATGTTAGCATCCGTTCTGAGTTTCACGGGGTCCACACCTCCATTATAGGTGTCCATAGTTGCTTCCGCGACTATAGATTTGGCCCCTAATACAGATTCCAGGGCGGTGCCGCTCAGGTCTATGGTGATGTCTGAAGTGCTTGGTGCCGTAACAATCCCGTTTGCATTTGGAACACCACTAATAAGCAGGTCAACGGTTTCCATTTGAACCTCGTTCCAATTCGCATCGTAAAACTTAAGTACTACAGTGGTTTCTAGTGGAAGTGTAGTAGTAGTGCTGATGAAAAGTTGAATATTCTTAACTTCCATATCGTCTGGAACGGCACCCGCAAGATTCAAATCTGTAGTTAGGGTATCTCCAAAGGCGAGTCCAGTAGCGGTGATTATAAATGGCATTTCAATTAATAAATCTCCAGCAATGGCGCTACTACTCGTTACAAAGTTATCGGTACCGAATATCGCTGTATCGTGATTTAAATTAACTAAACCGCCATATACGATGCTGTCCCTTGGTAGAGTGAATACTTCGGTTATTTGGCTGTTTGTATTGTCAAAAGTTAATGAGCCTATTTCGGTATTCCCTAAGACGGTTGGATAAGGCAGAATAAAATCAGGACCGTTAAGAGATGAGGCCGCACCGTTGGCATATGAATCAAAGTCTAATGCTAGTTCGATCGGAAGGCCAATAGAGTTGGTGATGTCCATAGAAATAGATGGCTCCGCGAAGGTTACAAATCCATCAAAATACTCAAAGAAGTCGACTGAAAGAGGGACGGACCCATTATCAATATCAATAGACTGTGTGCCGAAGAATCCTTTAATATGACCGAATTGGAGATTGGTCATTTCAAAGGTCATGTCCAAAGCATCCGAGCTATCAATAGAAACTTGGTTCCCTGAACCAATAAGTTTTGCGCTGACTGAAATGGGAAGTCTATTGTGGTCTTTCGACGGATCGGTAGTTAAATCTAAAACAGTGTTATCAAGATTGATAGAACCCATCACAGTTTGACCTGCTGAGATGGTGATGTTGGTGTCGACTTCAACTCCATTATTATCAGATCCTGGAAAGCCAATCCCTAATTCTAAATCTTCCGCTAAATTGGATGTAAATTCATAATCGAAACTTGCGGTATTAAACATTAGCTCTCTAAGCTCTTCACTTCCAACAGTACTTAAATCTATGTATTGTGTATCCTGAGAGATATCTTGTGTCGATAAGGCCGTAACGGCACTATATACTGCAAGGTCTGCGGTACTAATATCCAACGTCAAGGCATCAGCGGTATCAATAGCCACTGTTGTCAATCCAGTTCCAGGAGAGCTCAAAGAAGTAATCTTGAATCCAATATCATTAGGAAGCGTTTTTCCGATAAGGCTTTTTGTATCTGATGCGGTGCCTCCGTTTGCAGCAGCATTTGATAATGCGAATGATAGAATAGTGTTGCTTGTAGAATTGTCGACAAGGTCTACACCCGTGCTCACCACTGCTGGCCAATTATTTGTCAAGGTTAGGGTCATCGAACCGTCTGAGAACGAGGCACTCGTGAAAGTACCGAAACCACCACCACTGTATATACCTAAATTGCTCTCGTTTAGATTTGGAAATGGAGCATTATTTCCGTGAGCGGAGCTTAGCGTTGCAAGACCGGCATCGCTCGCAACAGTACCCAATGAAATATCAGTACTTATACCCACGTTATTTACAGCGATAGTTCCCATAGAAACGGAACTTGTGGCAGGACTTTGAGTAGGTAAAGAGATTAAATCTAAGGCATTAAGGGAGAATACAGAATCTTTTGTGATTACAAGTTTGTAGTCCATATTGTCATTCAATATTAGGGAATCATCCGGTACAATAAGGTGCTCTAGAGTAAGGTTAATGTTCCCTATGGGGAATGCGATAGCGGGCTCGGCTATAATATCAACCCCATTTACATCTACAGTATCAGTTTGACAGCTAGCTAAGTATAGCGCCGCGGCAAAAAGGCCAAGGAATTTTTTCATTAGGAAAGGGTTTTAACTGCTATGAAGGTTGCAAACACTGTGCCCAAAAAGATGGAACATGGATCACACCTTCTCTAAGAAGTTCGTAAGCCCGGACAATTGTTGGGACATGATATACGCAGTAAATAACTGCTGTAATCCACGCAGAAAAACGATTACAATCAAAACGGAATCAAAATTAGGAGTCATTCCTAGTGAGTTGTTGATTACTAATGATAGGATAAGAGAGCTAATGATTACTAGTTCGCGAAGATTTTTGTTTGTAGCATCCCATTTCGCTGCTTTGAGTCTGTACTTATGTAACTCGTCTAATTCTTTCGTATTTAAATCATCAATGTTTTTTATCAAATCACTTCCTTTTGCATGCCAGAAGTCCTGTTTCGCTTTAATATTGGAAATAATGAGCATCCAAATGACAATGATTAACAGTGTTATGGCGCCAAATCTTGGAGATAAGTACAAACCAAGTAGTGTAAACAAGAGTCCAGGAATGAATTGGCTCCAACCTACGAGAAGTAAGTTGATAGCCTGTACACTTTTACCGTAATTAACTTTCTGGGCCCGACGTTCAGCTTCGGGTGTCTTTTTTCTGAAAGTGGTGAGTAATTGAATGCGCTCACTTGCATTTGAATATTGTGCCTTACGTCCCAAAAAAAAACGGAGCGCCAAGAGTACTACTAATGCGATGGTATAGTTTGCCAAATCGCTTTCAAAGCCGCCGAGTGTAATCTTTTCGTATCCAAGGAAGATAGCACGAAGTAATGGGAGGGAGGCTAAGATAGGAAGTGTCTCAAGAATGCCCGAAAATGCAACCAATATTAATAAATTCTCCAAGCGTATTCCTGAACTATAGCTTCGGTAGAATCTTAAGGTCAGTTTGATGGAATTTGACTTTTTCATTCCAGCGCAGAATTTTTGACGATTTTAAGACCGTAACCCGCTACACCTACCCGTTTGATAGGATTATTGGTGACGAGATCAATATGTTTAATTCCAAGCTGATGTATTATTTGAGCCCCAATTCCGAAATCGCGTGCATCCTTCATAGAGCCGGTTGATTTCAATTTCCCATCTTCCTTGAACTGACGAATACGTTGCACGATTCGATTTGCACTGCGCTCCTGGTTCATATAAATGATTGCACCGGCACCGCGCTTTGATATCGTGGCTAGGGCACGTTGGAAATTAGTTGCCTCATTCGAGGTTAATGAGTGAAAAACATCGTTAGCTATTCCAGCACTTTGAATTCGCACAGGAACGATATCATCATTTTCCCAATCTCCCATGGTCAAAGCGATATGTACTTGTTCATTAGTTCTTTGCTCGAAGGCATGTAATGTGAAGTGACCATAGGGCGTATCAACTTCTGTTTTCTCTGCCAATTCAATCAAGCTTTCCTTCTCCATACGAAAGGCAACTAAATCTTCAATACTGATGACCTTGAGCCTATGCTTCTTGGCGATTTCGCGAAGTTCAGGCAGACGTGCCATGGTCCCGTCCTCATTCATAATTTCAACAATGACACCTGCGGGCGCTTTACCGGCAAGTCGAGCCAAATCAACGGCGGCTTCTGTGTGCCCCACCCTACGTAAAACACCACCAGGCTTTGCAATGAGCGGAAATATATGTCCAGGACGAGCCAATTGTTCTGGTGTGATAGCTGGGTCCACAAGTGATTTAACTGTTATGTAGCGGTCGTACGCTGAAATACCAGTGGTACAGCCTTCTCCGATACGATCTATACTTACTGTAAAGGCCGTTTTGTTCGCATCTGTATTGTTTTGAACCATAGGAGGTAAGTCTAGTTCTTCGGCACGTTGCGGTAGAATCGGCGTACAGATCAAGCCTCGGCCTTCAGCGGCCATGAAATTGATTATCTCTGGTGTTACACACTCTGCTGCTGCTACAAAATCACCTTCGTTTTCTCGGTCTTCGTCGTCGACCACTATGACTACTTTACCGTTGGCAATATCCTCTAAAGCTTCTTCTATGGTGTTCAAACTCATTCTTGAATTCTTTTTGTGGGCTCCCAAACACTTGAGCTAACTCCCTTCAAATAGAGAAAGTGACCAATAAGCATGGCCGCATTCATTGCACAAAAGTAAGTGATAGGGCCATGTATCTTAAATTTAACCAACAGAAACTGAAAAGGTAGAAATGCGAGTAGGACAAGGCCATAAACCTGAGTTGTCGGATTAAGCATCAAGGCAAGGATTAGTATAATAATAATATGTGGTGTAAACCAGCGAAGGACTTTATGCAATAGGAATGCATAACCCAAAGGCCAAACTTTCTTAATAAGAACAGATCTGAACCTTTTAAGGTTTTGAAAGTTGCCTAATGATATTCGAATTTTTCTTTTAAACTCCTCCTCAAATGAAGTGCTAACCTCTTCATAACCGATGGCCTTTGAATTAAAGGCTATCTGGTAATCATCGACTAACAGTTGCATTGTTTGGAAGAAATCCTCCATAAAGGTGGCTTTAGGGATAGGCCTCCATAGTTCCTTACGAATGGCGTAAAGGCCACCCTCCATACCCAGGCAAAATCCAAAACACTGACTTTCGCTCTGTCGAATGGCATTTTCAAGGTTCAAATAGGCACCCTCCGTTTTAGCGGTGTTGTTTGATACTTTTCCACTGTATGTAAGCGCACCTGCGACAGCAGCAACCCTATGGGAATGAAAAGACGCCACGAGTTGTACAATGGTATCTTCTTTGAATATGATGTTGGCATCTGTGGCAATCAGTATGTTTCCGTTCGCTTTTTCAGCCAATATATTCATGATACTTGATTTCCCTATACGCTCTTTTGTTCGGTACAGGTTTAAGTTAGGGTATTGTGATTGCATCGATTTAATAATCTCGTCGGTACCGTCATTACTTTGATCGCTTCCTATGTAAACAGTTACCTTGGTGGTGTCATAGCGTGTTGCATAGATGCTGTGAATTTTTTCTTCTATAACCTCTTTTTCGTTGTACGCAGCGAAAATGATGGAGACCTCGGGTTGAAACTCCATATCTTGACAACCACGTGTCGATTTACGAAGGCGTAGCAATCGTAAGGCAGGGTAAAGGCCATAGGTGAGCCCAATAAGGGCTGCACTAATCAATGCTATCGTTGCTCCTAGTTGGGCCATGCAGAATGAATTGCTTGAATTGAATTTTCGCTACTAAATCTACGACGAATATCCTCGTGAAGTGCCTGAGCTAAAAGGCTTGCTTGAGAAGTATCCGTGCATAAACGCACGATGTGGCGTGCAAAGGACTCAGCGTCATCAGCGATAGGTATTATCGTATTTGATGCACTGTATATTCCTTCTGCACCGATGCTTGTCGATACAGTTGGAATCCCATAAGATCCATTTTCCAAGAGTTTTATTCTGACGCCAGATCCACTCAGAAGAGGAATTACGCTAATGCCGTGGTTCTTCGCAAATTCTTCGGCGTTCATAACTCGTCTATGAACTATTAAGCCTGATAATTTTAGGTTCATTAAGTGTGACGGAATCTTATTTCCGGCCAAATGGAATTCAATGCTTGGATCCGTAGAGTGTATGAGGGGCCAAACATCCCTCAAGAACCACTCAACGGATTCTAGATTAGGCAACCAGTCCAAGGCGCCTAGGAAAAAGCATTTCTTTTCTTTGATTTCGGACGATAATGGTCTTGCTGCTATAGACACTGGTACAAAGGTTGTTTTAGTATTTAAAGCTGAAAACCAATCCGAATCAACAGGACTAATGCTCCAAATGGCATCTACTTTTATTGCGAGCGATTCTTCAAACCTTTTCAATCTTTGCGACTGGAGGTTCAAATACCATTTCTTTACAATGGAGCCTTCATTTTTCGTAGTGCGCTCCCAAATGATGTGTTCGAGATTGTGCGCACGCAAAACCACCTTTTCACCAATACGCTGTGCTTCGGTTAGGTAATCGCCCATAAATGCGCCTTCAAGGATAACAGTATTGAACGATTTATTTTCAAAGCTATCCAACCATTGGAGCACTTTCGGTAAATAGAATCGAACTGTGTGAAAGGGCCGCTTTGATAAAAGGAGGTTGCCAATCCCATTAATAATGGTAGGCGAGGTGTTCGCATCGAACGTCCGTAAGGAAATTTCACTCAGGACATTATTTGGAAAATCTTCAATTTTCTTTCTGTGCTTAACTGTATTTATAGAACCGTATGTTATTGAGCTGTCGCCCGTTTCTATCAAATTTTCGAGCAGACGAGCCATAGCTATAGAACTTCCGTCTTTAGCGGGGTAGGGAACTTTATTAGATAGTATCAGTACTTTACGCATCCGTCTTCTTTTTACGCAACTTCGTCGAAACGATATTAAACCACTCACCAGAAAGCAAGGCTCTATCTGATGAGGCACTGTACGTGAGCCAAAGTGCTATGGGTGCTAGAATGACTGACGGTAACCAACTGGCAAGTTCTACATCCATGAGCATCTCTCTACCCATTTTTTCAAAAGTGGTATTCAATATGTGGAAGATGAGAAAGGCGATAGTACTAATGACTAGTGGCAGTCCAATGCCGCCTTTTCTGATGATACTGCCCAATGGGGCACCTATGAAGAACATTATTAGAACAGCAACACCAAGCGCATACTTCTTGTAATACTCAATCCAATGACGCATGTACATCTCCTCTCGCCAGTCCATTTCACGTTGTTGTTGGCGCAAGTAGTCAAGGTTGCTCCTTGCCAAGCGAATGGCGTTTTGTGATGCCCTGATACGCATTCCACTCAGCAGGTTTTTCATCAGGTTAGGTTTCAGCAATTGAGGCTGACCAGCGCTGATATCGACGTAATCGAATTTGTATTTGCCGTGAAGATTCTTTTCAAAATGCGATTTTCGATTCTTCATTTGTTCTTCAAGGGTATCCGTCTTGGCTAATAGCTGTGCGGTGTTGAGCATCATAAAATCTCGTCTTCGCGTCTTATAGAGGTCGTCTTTCGAAAATCCTACTAAGGGAAATCGTAAATAAGCGGTATCGAATGCACTTCGTGCCCACGGCATTTTACGTCGCTCAGATCTGTCTTTCTTGACAATATCTTCATAGGTAGAACCGTCGTGCAACTCTATTTCAAGATACCGGCTGCCACCGACAGGGCGCATTATACCCGAGGCTGCCGTAAGTACTTTGTGATTTCCCTTTTTGTTCTCCTTATGATCATAGATGTAGATATCGCGGAGCAGTTGCTCTTCGTCGCCTTCTTTTTCGCCTATTTTTATGCTGTAACCCTCAAATCCATTGTAGAAGATTCCTGGTGTGATGTGGAATGCAGGCTTGCTTTTTGAAATGTTAATCAATAGACTTTGACCTTTTAAATTGGCCACTGGAATAACATTGTTGTAAAAGAAAAAGGCACCAAAGGCTATAAGTAGATTTAAAATAATGAGGGAACGAATACCGCGGAATAGCGAAATACCAGAACTCTTCATGGCTGCCATTTCATAGTGCTCACCGAAGTTTCCGAAGGTCAATAATGAAGCGAAAAGGACACTAACAGGTAATGCAAACGGAACTACGCTCGCTGCCCAATAGAACATAAGTTCGAGGATTGTATACCATTCAATACCTTTGCCTGCAAGATCGTCGATGTATTTCCAGACCATCTGCATCAAAAAGAAAAAAACCATGATTCCTATGGTAGGAATCAATGGTTTTATAAAACTTCGTAAGACGTATAGGTCTAATTTATTCATCTCTAAAGTCGGTAATATCCTGAGAATTCTGCACTGTTGATATCAAACATAGATGCATCAAGTGCAGTATTCACTTCGTAAATTATTACCGAGAAAATATTATTAGATCCGTTATTGCCAAACTGAGTGTAATTGTCGAGCAGCATAGTATTCATATTCACACCAATCAAAATCTCTTTAACTTCTTCGCTAGTAACGGGTTTGAGTCGGATGTATTGTATGGTTTTACCATTTTTAGTGGCTCTACCAGCCATTTTGTAGCTATATCCATTCTGGTAATTATTGAGGATATCCGCAGGTGCTAGGCTTGTTTCTTCACCTGTTGCTACAACTTCGATTTCTTCGTCTTTCGGGTAAATGAGGTAAGCCTTGGTTTCGTCAGATAAAAATTCAAAAGCATCCGTCTTCACTCGAACCTTTTGACCGATAGCAAAAAGCTCACCGCTTGAGCTACGCTGTTTCATGCCGCCGTTGCTAGGAACTTCAATTGTATTGGTAAAAGTGATGTGTTGAGTCTCAAGTGCGAGAGTACTTTCATACACTTGATTTAATAACTTTTTTGCTTCTTCGTGACTTTGTCCCAATGCCATTAATGGAAGCAGTAGTAGGGCGATAATTCTCATGTGGCGCAATTTACGCATCTCCTTTCAATTTCTGTTCCAATGCAAACTCATCTAGAACCAAAACTTGTCTTGCCTTAGAACCTTCAAAAGGACCTAGGATGCCAGCAGCTTCTAATTGATCAACAATTCGACCTGCTCTGTTGTAGCCTAACTTTAGTTTGCGCTGAATCATAGAGGTCGATCCTTGCTGAGTTGCAACCACTAAACGAGCGGCATCCTCAAAGAGTACATCGCGGTCTGACGGATCTATATCACCAATGCCTCCGCTTTCTTCACCGACATATTCAGGCAGTTGATACGCGTTAGGGTAGGCTTGCTGGTTGCCAATAAAATCGCATATCTCCTCCACTTCTGGTGTGTCTACAAAGGCACACTGAAGACGAATTAAATCTGACCCCTGAGAGAAAAGCATATCTCCCTTACCGATAAGTTGGTCAGCACCTCCAGCATCTAAAATGGTTCTAGAATCAATCTTGGAAGTTACACGAAAAGCTGCACGAGCCGGGAAGTTCGCTTTGATTATACCTGTAATAACATTCACCGAAGGGCGCTGTGTTGCAACGATTAGGTGAATACCAATGGCACGCGCAAGCTGTGCAAGTCGGGCAATTGGCATCTCAACTTCCTTCCCAGCGGTCATAATAAGATCGGCAAATTCGTCAATTACTAAGACGATATAGGGCAGGAAGCGGTGTCCCTCTTCAGGATTCAATCGGCGCGAAATGAACTTCGCATTGTATTCTTTGATATTTCGAACCATAGCAGACTTTAACAGCTCGTAACGATTGTCCATTTCAATACAAAGGCTGTTTAAGGTATTCACAACCTTCGTCGTATCTGTAATGATGGCCTCGTCTGAATCTGGAAGTACGGCGAGGTAATGACGTTCAATCTTGTTGTACAAAGTTAATTCCACTTTCTTAGGGTCTACCAAAACAAATTTCAGTTGTGATGGGTGCTTTTTGTACAATAGGGACGTTAGGATAGCATTAAGACCAACGGATTTACCTTGACCCGTGGCACCAGCCATCAACAAGTGCGGCATCTTAACGAGGTCGAATATAAAGTTCTCATTGGTTATCGTACGTCCCATAGCCACAGGTAATTCCATATCCGCCTGCTGAAAACGCTTGCTTGAAATGACCTGCTTCATGCTTACCATTTGCGGTTTGGCATTTGGCACTTCAATACCAATCGTTCCTTTACCAGGGATTGGGGCAATGATACGAATACCCAATGCTGCCAAGCTTAAGGCAATATCGTCCTCGAGATTTTTGATTTTAGAGATGCGAATACCGGCAGCTGGAACAATTTCATACAGCGTTACCGTCGGGCCGATTGTCGCTTTAATCTCTTTGATTTCAATATTATAGTTCTTGAGCGTATCTACAATATTATTCTTGTTTTTTTCAATCTCTTCTTTATCGAAGGTGATTTGGTCGTCGCCGTATTGTTGAAGTAAATCGATGCCCGGAAGTCTGAACCTGCTTAAATCTAAGGTAGGGTCGTATTCACCGAAATCCTTAACTTTTTGATTTATTTCCTTCTTGGTCGCCTCTTCCTCCTTGTGCATTTCCACTTTTACGTCCAATTGAGCTTCCTCAGTTTGCGGATCGTTTGACACCAAGATTTGATTCTTTTCGGTTTGTGGAGTCGATTCAATTTTCAATTCTTCTTCCTCCAGCTCCTTATCTAGAACCTCAGTTTCAAGATTAGGCTCGGGAATGAAACCTTCTTCAGAAAAGGAAATGGTTTGAACGGGTGATTCATCAACAGGGGCTTCTTCACCAAGGCCTTCCACATCTCCTGGAGCGACCGGATTCGTGTCGCGCATTGGTATTTTTAATTTGTCAACCTTAAAAGTAGCGATTATGTAGAGTACAGCGCAGCCAACTAAAAGCAGGTAAATACCTGCTGCACCCAACTTTAGAGCTAAAAGTTGAGCGAGGTAGTAAGCTGTAATCCCACCCAATACTGTTGGGTGATTAGAGACAAGCGTAGATAGAAACACACTGATGAGTAGTCCAGTGATTATTACGTGATTTAATAGACCAATTGGCTTAAATCTTCGAAATTCAAATGCATAACGCAGTCCAATAGCGAAAACGTAAAAGGCAATGAAGAATCCCGCTAGCCCGAAGCCTCGAAGCATCAAAAACCAGCTAATGTTGTGCCCTAGAGTTCCAAATAGGTTTTGAGCAACAATTTCTTGGAGCGCATCTTTATTGGCAGTATTTAAACTGTAATCCGCGGACCAGTTCCATAGAAAGCTCAATTGAGCAAAGAAGAGAAAGGCCCCAACGAAGATGAGCATTACGCCCAAGAAAACTTTTGTTGTTGGGTCGTCTAAGACTTCTTTTACGCCTAGACTCACTTGCTTTATTGCTCCAATAATTTTGGGTGGATTATTTTTTTTGGAAGCGGTTTTACTTTTGGCCATAGTTGCAATTGTAGTAGTATCAAAAATAATTGGTTAGGCGTTAGTAAAAGCGCCGAGTTTCATAGCGTTATCAACACTTTTCATCTATTTTTGTCATCCATTATACCAACACATGCAAATACACCCAAACATTCGATCAGAGTACGGAAGATTACGGTCAGTAATGGTTGGAATCGCAAGGAAAATGGGTCCTAAACCCGCCATAGAACATTGTTACGACGCCAGAAGTAGGGAAAGCGTTGAATTAGAAACGTATCCGGAAATGAAAGATTGCATCGTGCAGATTCAATCATTGGTGGATAAGCTTGAATCGCTCGGGGTGGAAGTACTTCGACCTGACATACTTGATGCAACCAACCAGGTGTTCACAAGGGATATCGGTTTTGTCATAGATGATCAATTCATTTTACCTAATGTCATCAAGGATCGTGCGAGTGAGGCCAATGCGATAGAGGAACTTCTTGGAAGAATACCGTCTGCGAATATTATTATGATGCCAGGTGGTTGCTATGCTGAAGGTGGTGATGTGATTGTGCATGAGCCTTTTGTTTTTGTTGGTGTAAGCAACGAGCAAACTTTTCAGGAATACATTACAGCAAGGACAAATACTGCGGGATTTGAATACCTACAAGATGAATTCCCGGCTTATGAATTCAAAGGTTTTGAGCTACTCAAAAGTGATTTAGACCCCCGTAAAGGATCGCTTCATCTAGATTGTGCATTCCAACCATTAGGCGATGCACTTTTGTTTGCGCCTCATTTGTTTAAGAACGCATCAGATGTTGCATGGATAGAATCTCATTTTGGTGTAGAACACATTTTTCACTGCACACGGGAGGAAGCATACAATCTACATACTAATGTATTTAGTGTAGGCCCGAAGGAGGTAATAGTAAGTGCCTCGGCCACTCGATTAAAAAATTGGCTTGGAGAAAGGGGGTATACAGTTCATGGGATTACTTATAACGAAATAGTCAAGATGGGCGGATTGTTACGTTGCAGTACAATGCCTTTAGAGCGAGCGGTGTGATGACGAAGAACGCCACAAATACTATTCTTATGGTTCGTCCGATTCGCTTTGGGATGAACGCTCAAACCGCGGTCGATAATTTCTATCAACAGCAGGACGCTGCAACTGATTCTGCTACAGACAACGCTAAAGCACAAGCCGAATTTGATCCCCTTGTAAGTAAACTTCGCGCTGCAGGCGTTGAAGTATTGGTAATTCAAGACAATGAACTGTCGTATACACCGGACAGCATCTTCCCAAACAATTGGATTAGTATGCATCAAGACGGCTCTATAGTGCTGTACCCGATGAAGGCAGAAAATAGAAGACTTGAGCGTCGTTCTGACATTGAAGAAGTTCTGACTAATGCGGGTTTTGTCATTCATGAAGTGTTGGATATTTCTGAGGCGGAAGAGCAAGGCGTCTTCTTAGAAGGAACGGGTTGTATCATTTTTGATCACGACCAAGAGATTGCTTATATGGCTCGCAGCCAGCGCGCTGACAGGCATTTGTTCGAAGAAATCTGCAGAAAATTTGAGTATCAACCTGTGGTATTTAGTGCTTTTCAAGACACTCCTGAAGGACGAAAGCCCATTTACCATACGAATGTATTAATGTGCATGACGGATAGATATGCAGTTCTTTGCACGGATGCTATCGATAACGAAGAAGAGCGCATAGCAGTAGTAAAGCGGATCAATGAAAGTGGAAAAGACGTGCTTAAAATATCAGAAGACCAGAAACATCAATTTGGCGGGAATATGCTTTTGGTTAAAGGAGCAAGAGATGCTTTACATTTGGTGATGAGCACCAGTGCATTCAGTTGCTTGACTGAAGAACAGTTAGCACTCATTGAGAGTCACCACAACATTCTTCATTCAGACTTAAGTACTATAGAATCTCTTGGTGGGGGTAGTGCAAGATGCATGCTCGCTGAAATATATTTGCCAAAACAATCATAGTTCATGAGCTTAGAACAAAACATAAGGTCGATAATTCAGAATTTATATGGGGCGGATGCCTCCGTGGATTTACAAGAAACCAGGAAAGAATTTGAAGGTGACCTCACTTTGGTAGTTTTTCCGTTTGTAAGAGCTGCTAAAAAGGCTCCAGAAATGGTAGCCAATGAGATAGGAGAAAAGCTTTTAGAAACAGGTGCTATTAAGGCATTTAATGTAGTGAAAGGGTTCTTAAATATGAGTTTAGATAGACGAAGCTACATCGTTGATTTTAAGTTATTTATAAATTCAAAAAACTTGAGCCTTCCTAAGCCATCTAGCAAAGGTAAATACATTGTAGAGTATAGTTCGCCAAACACGAATAAACCACTTCATTTAGGGCACATTCGAAACAACCTTTTGGGTTATTCCGTGAGTCAGATTTTAAAGGCAAACGGTGTTGATGTTGTTAAGGTGCAAATCATTAATGATCGAGGGATTCACATCTGTAAGTCGATGTTCGCTTGGCAAGAATATGGCAATGGTGAGACACCACAAAGCAGTGGTCTGAAAGGCGATCATCTTGTGGGGAAATATTACGTTAAGTTTGATCAGATGCTCAAAGCTGAGATTAAGGAATTGGTCGCAGGTGGTATGTCTGTTGAATTGGCCAAAAAACAGGCTCCTTCTTTACTTAGGGCGCAAGAAATGCTCGTTAAATGGGAGCAGGGCGATCAGGAAGTTGTTGATCTATGGAAAACAATGAATGGCTGGGTATACGATGGTTTCAATACGACGTATAAAAAATTAGGTGTAGATTTTGATAAGAATTACTACGAAAGCAACACTTACGTCTTAGGCAAAGACGATGTCAAGAAAGGCCTTGAAAAAGGCATTTTCTATCAGAAAGAAGACGGTTCTGTTTGGATTAATCTCGAAGATGATGGGTTAGACCACAAGCTTGTGCTTCGCAGCGATGGTACATCAGTATATATGACTCAAGATATCGGAACTGCCATCCAAAGATTTGTTGACTTTGATGCGGAGGGTATGACCTATGTTGTTGGTAATGAGCAGGATTACCATTTCAAGGTTCTCTTTATTATCCTTAAGCGATTGGGCTACAACTGGGCAGATAAGTTACATCACTTGAGCTACGGAATGGTAGATTTACCTACTGGTAAAATGAAATCTCGTGAAGGAACAGTAGTCGATGCCGATGAACTTATTGATAGTATGGTTGCAGATGCTGCTTCCATTTCTATGGAGCTAGGTAAACTTGATGGACTTAGCGAAGATGAGCAGATGAATTTGTTCACCAAATTAGGGTTAGGTGCCTTGAAGTACTTCATTCTGAAGGTAGATCCCAAGAAACGGATGCTATTTAATCCTGCCGATAGTATAGATTTTAATGGGCATACAGGGCCTTTTATTCAGTACACCTATGCACGTATTCAAAGTTTGCAGCGTAGGGCGGATGGAGCGTATAATGAAGATTGGTCAGATATCAGTCCAAATGAAGACGAAGTTGTTTTAATTAAAGCCATCCTCGATTTCCCAGATATGGTAAACAAGGCGGCGAAGAATTTAAGCCCAGCTGTACTTGCGAATTATACATACGAGTTAGTAAAGAAGTATAACGGCTTCTACCAAAATAACAGCATCCTCCGTGCTGAAAATGATAAAACTATCACCTTCCGTCTAGTGTTAAGTAGAACGGTCGGAGCCGTCGTTAAAGAATCAATGAATTGCTTGGGTATACAAGTACCGAATAGAATGTAATATGAGTAGTGAAGTTAGAGGCTTAGAGCCACAATCCGTTTGGAACCATTTTGCAGATTTGAACGCTGTACCGCGCCCTTCCAAAAAAGAGGAGCGTGTTATTCAATTCATGGTTGATTTCGGCAAATCGTTGGGTTTACCAACGGAAGTAGATCACATTGGAAATGTTTTCATCCGTAAGCCTGCAACCGCAGCTATGGAAGACCGCACACCAGTGGTACTTCAGGCGCATCTTGATATGGTGCATCAAAAAAATAACGATACCGACTTTGATTTCGATACGCAAGGAATTGACATGTATGTCGACGGCGATTGGGTAAAAGCACGTGGAACCACATTAGGCGCCGATAATGGTATGGGTGTGGCGTACATCATGGCTGTGTTGAGTTCAAAAGATATCCCACATCCTGCCATTGATGCACTATTTACAATAGACGAGGAGACAGGAATGACAGGTGCTCTCGAGCTCAAAGGCAGTATGCTGAATGGTAAAATTCTCTTAAATATTGATACTGAAGATGACGATGAATTAACCATTGGTTGTGCAGGCGGTATTGATATTAATGCTAGACTTAAGGTGAATATGGAACCTTCTCCTGAAGACGTTAAAGCCTTTCAATTAGTTGTTCGTGGACTAAGCGGAGGACACAGTGGAATGGATATCCACAAAGG
>MDTG01053726.1_pt1 | contig 23585 bp, 25 predicted proteins | sample 811421 | NCBI WGS metagenome assembly MDTG01 (sample SAMN05326645, study PRJNA326480) | marine metagenome | isolation source: seawater | place: Pacific Ocean: South East | collected 2011
GTCAATGATTCTGAACGGTCGAGTATCATCAAATACCGTTTGAATCATTTTAAAAAAGGTATATCCAATCCACCGTGTTTGCCATTACCGGGTCCAGTGTATTTACCATGTTATATGATTAGAAACTACAATTATCATCATGAGGGTTGGTCATGGGCGAACCTGTTATTCATATCGGTGATGGATCGTGAGGACCGCGAGAGCGAGTTGCAAACATTCACAAACTCGGTCGAGCGATACGGAACGATGTTTGAGATCTATAACGCGAAAGGTCAACCTACCAAACAGTGGTTATGTGATTCACAACCAGATTTTTCAGAAGCAGCAGGCATGTATTTATTATGTCAGGATAAAAAAGTTACAGAATTACAGTTTGATAGATTATCAGAAGAGTTGGATCGCGTGAAACGTGTGGTATGTTGTACACCAAAAGAAATCATAAAAAATATAGGGTTTGTATTAATCGTTTTATCAGGAATTTTACAAGCTATACGGTGTATAGTGATTGCAAATGGTACATTGAGTTTTTGGGCACAAGCATTGGTGATTTTTAGTGCATTCTTTCAAGGTACCTTTTTTTATCTTACCAAAAACTGGCAGTTTATATTGATTCAAGTCGGTATCGTCGTTGTTACCTCCATCAATCTCAACGATATTGTACACGCACGTGATGATTTCCTCACGAGCTGGTAAACATCAACCACGTCAAGAGCCACAAACACGTCATAGAAATCGTCAACACACCGTTTAGCTTATCAGCAAGCGGTGAATACAGACCATGACGACGAATATAATGATCCAACATACACCATAACGACCATAGCGCCGCATTGTTACGTGAATAATAATAAGGATATTTGGTGTCAAGATGCATAAAATAACCAGTACATGCCCATGACACCCAAGTCAATCCCAAACCTTTCAAGAGATGATCCAACACGTTATAAGATAACGAGGTTTCTTTTAAAAAACGCTCCCATATACCTTTTTTATAAATATACGATCCCAAAAACACATTTGGAATAAAAAACAAACTCAATCCATAAATCAACACAATCAATCCAGAACACGCAGTCAATTCAAACAACATCGTTTATTACATACAAACTACTTACACATATGAAACAAACATTTTCTTAACGTTTTCAAAAACGAATAATCACATTTGACATTTCATTGTCGTTGGTGTTGGAGCCGCCGCTGGTGTTGGAGCCGCCGCTGGTGTTGGTGGTTTGTTCTAAAATATATTCATAAAACTTATAAAATATATAAGAATTCGTATTTGAAATTGATATTTGTAATTTATAAATACAATCATAAATCAAAACAAATATATTTTCTTTCTGTGAATTAAAATAACTAATGAATTGTTCTTTATCCCTTTCATCCATCATTGAAAATCCCAATTCATTTTTGACAACTTCTATAAATGTATTTACGTTATTTGATGTGTTATTAGCAGATTTATATATAGTTTCTATTTTATCTATGATTTGAATACGATTATAATTCATTATATTTTCTATCTCCCCTGTCACAGAACACAATATGTATATTTGTTTCCAATCAATTGTTTTATTATTCCAAATCGTTTTTAAATCAAGTGAAATAGAATTCCATAATTTTTCATTAATAAGTTTGTGAAATTCAGTGTTTATTATTGTATATAAAGTTGTTACAAATATTGGAAATTTTTCTGTATTACTTGTTATTAAATCAACAATATCTTTTTTTATAACATAATTATTATTATTATAATCTTCATATATATCAAACATCTTGCACCAATCAGGTGCATAATCCAACATTTCGTACCATCCTTCTTTTTTTGCTTGATTTATGTCGCAAATATTTCCCGTGTTTGTTGACATCCTTTTCACGTTATAATATTTAACCGTTTTATATAGTGTCAAAGCATTGTTTGTGTGAATAGTGAAAACCGTTTATATACTCGATGGGTGTATAAAAGCATGTTGGTATTGTCTTAAAAAAAGTATGTTTTTCTTTGTGATTGGTGTGATAATGGGAACAATATTGGGACAAGAGGTGAAAGAATTACCTCGTATGACACATTTGATTCAGATCATGGTCGACAAGACAAAACGTGCATGGAACGATAAAAAAGAGTCATTAAAAGATTAACCCTATATATTTGTATTTATATGTTTTAAATCATTATGTTTTTATATATGCCTTTGTCTGTAAGGATTGAGAATCTTCAGCATGCGTATGACAGTGGTCATCGATCTCAGCGTGCGTTGCAAGAGTATTTGGATATTATGTATCCTGGACCGATTGATCGTTTGCGTCGAGAGGTGATTGTCCGCGAGTTAAACAACGAAAACCGTTTGATATTCAAAAACAATTTTGTGGAACAGCCACGCAACATGTCGGTACGACACGCATTGTTGAGGGGCACACAACAGTTTTTTGATACTCGCAAACGGCGTCGATCTAGATCTTCTACGTTGGCTTCGCAAGTGTCACCGATTCGACGGGTCCGACGTCATATTCGTTCAGTAGCAAAAGAATGTCCCATATGTTATGAAAAAAAAAATGATATAGAAGCTTTGCGATGTGGTCATGTATTTTGTGTGGATTGTTTGACAAAATGGCGACGTTCCTCGAACGCTTGCCCTGTTTGTCGTTCTGAAACGTTATAAGTATCTAACATGTTTTTTTCATATGATTGTAGTATATTTTCTTCTTCTTCTGACAATTCTGAAAACACCTCCGCTGGTACATCCACACCAAGTCGCAATGCCATGGTATAATTAAAGTGAGCCATATATTGATAATACATATCTATATTGTTCTCTTCTTCATGTTCTTTAATCAAATGTATCAACACGTTATTGATACGTATGCTTTTTTCACGAGGTAACAGTGTGTCGTATTGCATGAGTGGTTTGGATTGCCATCCCTTTTTGGTAGGTCGACACAGTATGAATTCGTCTCTGCTGGACATGAGCACTGATTTACAAGGCATCCATCCGTGTATAACATTTTTTATGGCTTTTTTGCGTCCTTTGTAGGATACTTTGGAAGCTTTCCAACAAGAAGTCGGTTCGAATTCAAAACGTGTTTTGTATTTGTTCCAATCGGTGTCGTCTCGTAAAATGTGAAAGGGCATGTTACTTTCCAAGATATCTTCAAACGGTTTCCACATCTTATACACCACTTGTGCATCTTCCAACACGACCAAATCATCCCAAGCATATTTTGGTGTATAGGTACCATTTTGAAGTATCCCTATCACCGCGTCATTATGTTTTAAATAGGTCAATGAATCCAAACACCATTCTTTGTTGTTAAACACTGCTTTGAGTCCATAACCGTGTTTGCGCATCTCGGTGCTTGTCATTTCTGAAAGAGTCGAAATATCCATATTGACAATTTCACACACATGTAAATACTAGAGCTCTAAAAGGTTTGGATTAAATTATATATTAAAAAGAAATTTATTAAAAATATAATTTAAGAATAAAAACAAAAAAGAACAAAAAAGAACATTCTATCTGACGTCATGGATATTGTATTAAAAAAAGAAAATAATATGTATTTTAAGGGGAGTTTAATGAACAGGAATATAAAGAGTTATTATGGAAAAAAATTGGATGTGTTGAAAAGTGGGGTGCAAAAGTATTTGCGTCGTCGAGAATTGGACAAGATGGTGTGGTGTGTTGTGGAGTTGTATTTGTTCAAATTTGCTGATGAGAGGGGGTATGTTGTGTTAAGTAATTTGATAAATAGGTTTAAGCTTTTTTTGGATGAGGAGTTGGTGTTTTATGAGGTGAATGTGTATTTGAAGGTGATGAGGATGTTGGAGAGATTGGAGGAGTTGAAGAGGGTGGAGGAAGTGGATATGGAGGGTTTGAAATTGTTGGTAAAGATGTGTAGGGTGTTGGTGGGAAGTAATATGTTGAGGTTGAATAGTGATGTGAAAAAGTATTTTGAATTTGGTGTGAAAGAATTGAAAGAGGTGAAAGGAGATGAAAAAAGTATGAGGATGTTTAAAAAGGAGGGGGATGAAGAAGAAAATGTAAAGATGTTTGGAAAATTTGTGGAATTGTTTAATAATAAAGATGATGAATGTTTTTATTATGGAATAAAATTGATGAGAAAAGAAGAAGAAGGAGGTAAAGGTGCTCTGCGCTTTAAGAGAAGAGGATGTTCTCTTATTGTATGGGAATTTCTTGAAAGAGAATGTAAGAAGAAATTAAATGGAAAATTGATGAAATGTTTTTATTATAGGTTGAAAGAATATTATAAAAATAGAGGAGAAAAAGGAATTTTTATGATCAGTGTTATTCACCTGCTAAAATATTATGATGAGGTGGATTGGTGTAAAAACACAGATTATAGTAATCTCAACGTGTCATCGGATTTTTTAAATGATATGTTTAAAAAAAGGGGAAATCTTGAAATTGATTCCTATGCTGTGGACATGCACACTAGTGAAGGAAGAAAAAAAGGAAAGAATAAAAAGGATTTTGTTCTTGAAGGTTCTCTTGTAAAAGATGAATGTAAGAGATATTATGTGGAAGAATGGAGAACATTTTATATTGAAATAGGAATAAAAAATAAAAATAAAAAAAGAAAAAGAATGGAAAAATATAAAAAAATAAAAAAAATACGCCAAAAGCCAGCTTTTAAAGATCTTGAAAAGGATCTGGATTTTATCCCAAGCGATTCATTCGATCCCAATGGTATTACGCTGTGTTCAGACACTGTTTGTGGAAATAAAGTCATGTGTTTTGAATACAGTGGTAAAATTTACAAGGAGGGTCGTCGCAGTATGAATTATAATAGGGATTATGTATGTTTTGATGAGTGTAAGGAGTTGTTTGGGTTGGAGAAGATAGGTATGAGAAGGTTGTTGAGTGATTTTAGGGTGGTAAAGGTGGATAAGAGTGTGAAAAGTTGGAAGAATAATTGGAAGAAGGAGAGGATAGTGGAAGGTGAGGAGAAGGTGGTGTATTGTGAGATGAAAAAAGTGGGGGATGGTGTGATGGGTAATAAGATAAAGGAAAAGATTAGGAGGGAAAGGGTGTTGTTTAAAGAATTTGTAAAGATTGGGGTGGTGCGCGGCATCTTTAGGGTGAGTGATTTTAATATGAGAAATGTATTGGTGAATGAAAAGGGCGGGTTGGTTAGTATTGATGAAGGTGATATTGGAAAAAGATTAAATATTATTGGTGGAAGAGAAAAGTGGATGGTGAATAGGATGAATGAAGATAAAAGTATAGTGAATGAAATATTGAAGGAAGTGATGGAGGTGGATGAAAAAAAAGTGTATGAGAAAATGATGAAATATAATTTTAATGAAAAATTATGGGAAGAAGTGAAGAGGAATTGGAAGAATGTAAAAGAGGATTTAATAAAAGAAGGTATTTTATTTTAAATTTATTAAAAATATCATTTAAGAATAAAAACAAAAAAGAACATTCTATCTGACGTCATGCCTAAAATCAAAAAAACACACAATTGTTCCATGTGTAAAAAAGGAAACTTTCGCACCAAATTTGACCTTAAACAACATGAAAGAACATGCAAACACAAGGTAATAGCACACAAAGTTAAAACAAACAATACACCCATTGATAGGGATACAGATGCCTATTGTATAAGTAAACATATTGACAGAAATGGGAAAAACTACAATTCCGTTCATTTGAAATCTTGCCGTATCAAGAAGTACGTTTCTTGTAGTAGTGAACCGATGACATTCGCCTATATGTATATAGGTGGTAGGACGGTGAAGGTGCTTGTCCGTGTGTTGGAGGATGGTATGGTGTTACAGCCTTATGAATTGGTGAATAAGTGGGAATTTGAGCGATTTTTTAGGTTGCCTTTGAGTTGTAAGGATCAAAAGTTGAAGTTGAGAGAGTATGCTTTAAAAGTATATTAAACTAGTTAATTGAGCCACGATTAAAAATAACCTATTTATATTGTATTGATTTTTATAAACATGCCTAAACGTAAAGCCGCTGCTAAGAGTGTTTTAAACGAATTGGATTTTATGAGTCGAAGGGATAGAAAAAAGTTTAAAAAAGAAAATGAACATCTGATTATACAAATGAAACATGCAAAGAACGGCAGAATTCAAGCGTTACAAACACAATTTCGAGATCAAATTAAATATTTCAAAGAAAAATACAAAGATTTGATTCAATACGCGCGTCGTGTTTTTAGTCATCGAAATGAAATTTACAGAAATGGTATGGTGTACTATATATATTCATTATACAAAATACCTAGTTCTCAACTGAATGTGTTTTTAAATTCTTTGAATTTTTCAGATGTTGATGAAAAAATCGACAGATACGGGGAAGCGAACTCTCGTATAATAATGCGTAAATTAAAACAAATACACGACAAACATAATACACCGCAGCCCACAACTAAAAAACAAAAACCAAACAAAAAGAACTACGAACAAGATTTAACTGAATACAACAAACAAAGAGAACTTGAAATAATACAACGAATGAATCGTGAAAATGAGGGACGAAGGATATATATAAAAACTGAATTGGAAAAATATTTAAAACATGCTTCTTATATACCATTTGAATATTTGGATTACAAAAACAAAAGTGAGTCAATCGATAAGTTGATTAAACAATATGAAAATATGTACATCGACCAAGATCCATTTACCGGTGAAAACATATTGTTGAGATACATGTCAAAGAGATATGCATGGGAAACAATTGAAGATATTTACAATCAACACAACGATGCCATCTTTCATGTTGATATACACGGAAGGAATGCCTTGTATTATTTTCATATGTATCCAGAACACCAATTGGATATATTGAAATGGTATAAGAAAGCGAAAGGTATATTGTTCAAACCCGGTTTGTGGAAACATCTACTGATAAACAACCCCAGTCCGTGTTTTATAAGAAAAATCATACAGTGGTATTTAGAATTAAAAGATACCAAACCAGTCACATCAGAAAAGCTGCCAGAACCACATTACAATTCAATATTTGATTTTCTACCGTCGGTTCATATCCCCCAACAAGCGATTAAGTTCCTCAACGAATATAGATCTGACCTAATTAACGAATATAAACCGTATGTAAATGACGATGACAAACGAACAAGTTATTTACAAGACAAACTCAAATATCAAAAAAACATGTGCTCACAGTATCCAGTGATTTTATACCACAAAGAATTATTTAATTATTGGTACCAAACCTCCGTATCCTTTCACCTAACACTAACAGAAAAAAATCAAATCATGGGGGGCAGTTATGGTATTCCGGAACCATGGTGCGACAAGAAACCATGGGTAAAAAAGGATGGTGACGATGATGGTTGGCTCTCAATAACACATGTACGTATGCGCGTCAACATGATTCAATTAATGGTCTTGGAAATGGCGGAATATGAAAGTATTAGAGAAATGACTCTTCTTTGTAATAAAAAGAAACTAAACGTGCCACACGGTTGGTGGCTATGGGATTACCAAGATTTATTCAGTGAAGAACAACATCAAGGTACATGGGAAGGTCCGAGAGAAGGGTTTTGTGTTTTACCGGTATACAAATATCAACTTGTCAAAAAACGCATACATGTTGAATCAAACAAACCGTTATGGGAAAACATGGTTTGGGACAAACAACACAGAGAAATACTAGCAAATCGTATGAGCAAATACAACACCACCATCAATCGCGAACACATCATGCATCGAGAATATAAGGATTTTGCCCAATTAGAACAATGGGAAATGGAGTGTGACGATGAAGAATTCAATGACGATGAAGAATTCACGACCGATGAAGAATTCAATGACGATTTGTATTCACGACCGATGTATAAACAGTCCGTATTCACAAGCGATATATAAACAATACGTCTAAAAAAAGTTAATAAAATGTTTATAATATTTATATAGTATTGTATAATACAAAATATGTTTCATTCTACTCTACAGAGTGCGCTGGACACCTCACCCGAATATGTATTTGCAGAAGATATTGCACGTAAAGATGGCAAGGTAGTAAAACGATTTCGTGCAGGTTCATTATCTTCTTTATGTACATGGTACAATGGTTTAGACAACAAACATTGTTATGAAGTGTTGTTGGAAAATCGCCCAACACGTTTGTTTTTTGACATTGAGTATAATTGTGAATCATTGAAGGGTCAATTGAATGTGTTGTTGGAGATGTGTAAAAAGGTCGAGCCCGCCCAAACCTTTCAGATCTTAACATCGTGCTCAACAACCAAACAATCGTATCATGTGATTTCATCGTTGTGGTTTAAAAATGTGTATCATGTGGGTGCGTGGGTTCGACGTCTACAACTCGGCTTGAGTTATTCCGACGATCCTCGTGTTCCTTTGCTGTTGAAAGCTCTTGATATCTCTGTGTATACCAAAAACCGCATGTTTCGGATACAAGGTTCAAGTAAAATGGGCAGTGATCGCGTATTGGTTTCACCGGAGTGTATCTGGTTGGACACACTGTGTCAACGTCAACCACAACAGGTTGAGATTCGAGAATGTCTTGAAATGGACGGTTCGATACCAACCTCAACCCGTTTCAATGCCTGGGACATGTTTGAGTGTCAAGAGGGTCAATGGATAGCTAAAGTACATCGAACACCCCAAACCAATTTACACATGTCATCGTCCAAGTTATTAGAAACACTCATGGATTGGCTGCGCTTGGAAGGGTATACATTGACACGAATCACCTTTCGACCCGAACGCTTATCTTATATTATCAACACCAGATCACATCAATGTATGATTGCCAAACGCTGTCATCGATCCAATCATGTTTATTTTATTGTATTTCCATGGAAACAAAGTATTATACAACGTTGTTTTGACGAAGAGTGTGAGAATGAATATGCGGTGTTGGATCCACCATCCACGGTTTGGGATATTTTTAAAAAAGAATCGAGTTGTATTTTTTAACAAAAAAACCCTATATATTATATGATGTTGATTAAAAACAAATGATTGACTCTACCCTATTCAAACGCGCTCACCCTCAAAGTTGTTCTGCCGAATTAGACAATGCACAAAACAATCTGCGTAATCTATTCGAAAAACAAAAACAACACGTGATCAACGTTGTTCTTCTTCCTAACTTTAGTATTGATCATGATCGTTCACAAGCTGAAGAAACACCGATCTATCGTGGATTGATGGTCAACGTCAAAGATACCTATGAACTGTCACCCGCTGATAAATGCTGGTTTCACCCAGAAATGGGTAAAGGACGCTCTGTATATTCCAATCAACATATACAATCGTCATTGACTGAACAAACGATTGGAAACACGGAAAGTCAAAAAGCATCCATATCACCGTTTAATAGCTCTGCCGGTGAATACTACAGCCAATCTGAAGATGCTTATGGTATCGTCACCAAGAGCAATTACTCGATTGTGTCAAGTGGCAATGAATCGGTTTCGTATCCTTTATGGTCTTCTTGGTTTGATTCATACACAAGCATGAAAAACGTATATGCATCCTGGAAACGCAATGGCACCCTTGACAATATTCAAGAACATCAACACACATTGGTAACATCAAGCGAAAAGCCATTGTATCAAGATGTTGTCAATAACATCATGAGCGACGGTAAATCTATTTATGTCACCAATCATGCTGTCAAATGCAATTCAGGTGAACGTGTTTTGTGTGAAATATCACCTACAAACGGTTTTGTATGGTTTAAAGTCAATGGTTCTTCTCGTGAAAACGATTTTGTAGCTTCTGACTGTGGCTTTAGTGATCAATTTGTGAATATCCATGCACTTCGTGACAAACACAAAGATCGGTTTTACAACGATTGTTCATGGTTGTCCAACAAACCATTCAACACCTACGTCATGCGCAAACCACTCTTGACCGCCAATGAACTCGCAACCGCATCCGATCTCACCAAATGCGAACGAGCATTCATGAAAAAGGTTACATGTTCCTCACAACCCGTTTTGAACGATTACGACAAAGAAACATTGCTCAAATTGACACCTCTGAACCAAAACATTCAAGTACCATTCAAACAAAGCAATGAAATTGTCAACTACGTTTTAGACAACTATCACCGACTCAACAAAGAACACCCGTCCTTTGATCTCATCAATCCAAAATACTTGAAACAAGGTGCATTGGAACTACCAAGAGAAATTGTAGAATCGTGTTTATAAATGTTATCATTAAATATTTATTGTATTTGTATTATGCATATGTCTTTTATGTGTACGCACTCTTGTCCTAACTCTAAAATGTCTCAATATCATACTCTGCTCCTTGTGCAAACGCTGCCAATTACGATCCAACTGATAATTCACACCCGACAAGAAATTAGATAATTTGATACGTATCGCTACCAACCGCGCATACAATGTCCTATACTTGCTATTATCAATCAAATCGTTTGGGTCCTTGGCGAGGTTTGGGTTAACACGGTCAATGATATCAAACGCTTCTTGCACATGACCATACATCATTGGCGACAAATACATCAAACCAGAGACTTCCGGTGTCGTCGTCCATTTATGCTGAAACAGCTGTTCTTTTGAAAACATATCGGTCATGGTCCCCAACTCGTTAAAGGAATCCCCACCCTCCGTTGCACGTCCCGACGATTGCTTGGGCTCCTCTGACGGTGTCGTCCACAAACGCTCCATCTTTAAATTCGCAAACGCAGACACCATCATCACAAACTGGTACGATTGATCCTTACGAACTTGTTGACGCGCCTTCTGATGACGAACCTCCCAATCAATCGTCTTCTTGTCCACCGGTGGGTAATACGGAGGTTTGAGTTCGTCCGCACGCTCTTTAAACTTCTCTGTCCGCTCTGCATCTGTTTTGATGTTTGGTGTTTTTATCTTGATGTGTGTATTTTCGAGTGTCGCAGAGGGTTGAAACTGTTCCGAGGTCCACGAATCCATATTTATTTACAAACACCCATGGACACATAAATACGTTTTTTTCATATATAAACCACGTTCATGATATCAAACCATGTTTTATATTTTTAGACACATCGAGTATGCTTGGCTCATCCTATTTATCCCATTCTTGACATGGGTGTATTCGATGATACCTTGGTTTACAACCTCTGAAGATGGTGTCCAATACAAGCTGATGCGTTTTATTTTTGCGGTTGTCCCGTTGTTGAGTTTTATTTTAGCGTTAAAGTTGAACCAATCGCTCAAGCGAAACCTCGACGGTTTTTCCAAGTACAGTGAACTGTTGAATCAGCTTTTGGCGACCTCTATGATCCTTGTCAGTTTTACAGAAGATGAACTTCGTATTCAATACTCGGAAGATACAAAAGAAATTAAAACGATCAAGGATAATATTCAAGAGTCATTGAAAAATATTAAACACATCTTGACGATGCTGCCCGGGTTGATCAAGTGGCATTTTCGTTCGAGTACGATATTGAACAAGAGTGTGGTAGGTAGACAAACGTTGTTAAAAGAAGCCAATAGATATTTATATTTTAAAATTGATAAGATTTCTCAAGGTCGTTTGGGGGACGTAGAAGCCACGTTGCTCATACTTGGAAACGAGATGGAGAATTTTTGCACCAATTGTAAAAAACTAGATCATGAATCGGTATCGTTAGCGACGTTGATGGCAAAATGGAACGTGGTGTACACACAATGGTGTGCGTTGAACAATACGTTTGGTTATGAGGATCCTCAAATCGTCAATTGGTACATGAACGTGTTGATTGCATTCTTTACGATTTTTTTTCCAATTGGGTTTGTGGATATACCGATTGGTTATGGTTTATTGATCACGACCGTCATTGGATATTGTTACATTGGTTTGTACACTGCCAGTTGTATCGTATCCAACCCGTTTAAGAAAATCATCGGCGTTCACAGCAACAGCGTCAGTCAACGAGAAAAAAACATTCGAGATCAAATCAACACCGTCTTTGAAATTGGAAAACAAAATCTTGACAACATACACTCGGTCGTTTTTTAAAAAAACATAGAATTAAGATTTTTTATTTTTTTTATAATAATACACACCTACACCCACACATAATAATACACTAACCGCCAATATAATCTGTTGTTGTTGTTTCATATTTTTATACATATCTGTATTCTATTTATAGGTTGATTACACAAACCATGTGGTCCATTTGGTTTTGTTTTGGTATTGTATGACTTGTTTGGGTTTGTCTTGAAAGTGTTGTTGTATTTGTGTGATATTTTCATCGTAATTACACAACGAGTAAGAGATATCCGAGACATGTTTTGGTTTTTCTATAACGGTTATGCGTTCCGTCAACGGTGGTATAGGTCGATCCAAATCGATGACGGATTGAATATCTTGCATTTGTGTTGTTGAATGTTTGTCATTGACATGAATGGTCAATGATTTCGAATCGTACCAATCTTTGAATGGGACACCGTACTTTTGATCTCGAACATAGGTAAAATCCAAAATACCTTTTTCAGCAAACACATCGGTCATGCATGCAATCGAATATTTATAAAATTGACACTTGTCTGCATTGAAATCCAACGTCTGACACGAACGCAAAAGCGGCATCTCTTTCTCCAACGCGTGTTGTTTCTTTGACCGTGTTGAATTGTCCATGACCTTGTTGGAAGTTGGATACACCATGCCCGTACCCTCCAACAACAAACGTGGTAACTTTCGCTCCCACTTTTGTTTCGGCACCGTTTTATACGAATCCAAAATGTGTTGGATGACGTACGATGCATGTGGACCCTCTACATCTTTTTTAAATCTTGAACGCGGATGTAAAGCTGCCCAAACATGGTTTCGATACGAAACACCGTCAAACATAACAAAACGTGAATGTGCTGCAGCTGTGACAGCGCCCTGTTCGATGGTTGGGATATAAACATGTAATAGATATGAAGCGGTGCCTAGAGCAGTGGTACAAGTAGGTTGAAACAGTGATTTGATTTCTTTGCATTGTTGAAAGATTTCTTTGGCGACATCTTCGCAATCACCGGTGAATACACCATCGTCGGTTCGGGGACATTCCCAACGCTCGCATCCGGTCAATGAACCATCTTTGCGATAGGAAACATCCGGTGTATAATGCACCCGTTGATTGGTCTGTATCGTTAAAAAATCCACCAACACTTCAAGTGATCGAGGAGAGCCGACCATCTCCGACCACGTTTCGGGTGTCAAACCATATTTAACCAACGACACATTCAAACGATCCTGAAACGATGCCATCTGCTCCTCGACCTGGCTTCGAAGCGTCTTGGTCAAGGTAAAGGTCCCGGACGGCATTCGTATACCCAAATGATTGGTGTAATAAGGCGAGTGAACGGTTTGAAGACCGGATATGATGGGTGGGTATCCTCGAGAGTGAAAGGGTGCGATCCATCGTAGATTGGCTTCTGACATGTCGGAGAGACGTTGAAGGGTGTTGGATTGTATGGGTCCTTTGGGTGGTTTTTCAAATGCAAAATCAAAGGACCATTTGATCATTCCAACTTGTTGATTTATCGTGTGATCAATCAATGGTGTTTCTTGATAATTGGAATAATCAACGGTTGATAAATCAATCCATGCCGAGCCACATGGATGTGTAATCGTTGCACCTTCATCGTCTTTTCGATGAATATATGCCATGGCAACGACCACCACGGGTTCTTTTGGTGCTGTTTTGAATGCAACGGATAAAGGTAAACGACCCCAGATGTGTTGATCTTTGTAATAACATTCTACGGCACAAGGACCTTTTAGATTGTAAGTATGGACAGAAGGGATAGATACGCGTATAGCCATTTTAATGATAAAAATACATCTCTTAAATATGTTTTATTTGCACCATAGTTCTACTCTCCACATGACTCGATTTCGCAACCGTTTGGCTCGATACCGTTTGAGCATCTTGACCCGTTTGGGACACTTATGTCGATACATATAAATCAAAAACCGAACCTGATATCGGTTCAATGGCATATTAACTAGTTTATACAATGGTAAACGATGATAACGTTGATAGATGAAAAATTGTTTGCACGCTTGTAACGGTTTGAGGTGCCAAAAACGTTTTGGAATGCGAAAACGCTGGTATGCCAATAAACATTGATCACGACACTCGTAAAAATGTTGACACGTCGATGTCATCGAGACCACATCACGAATCGATAAAAATAAACCAATGTGAGATAACCAATCCATTTGTGTGGGAAACTATTATTACATATAGTATAGATCCTTTTATATTGCATCCAATGTATGTGATTTGTCGGCGATCACTTGTAGAATACGGCAATCACAATGTGGACAAACAACAATCGTGGTTACTTTAACTTTTTTGTGACAATGGTAACATTCTAGTTCAATATAATCTTCAGAGACTTGTTGAAACATGTTTTGGTGTCGCTTGACGCGTTTTCGAGGGGTTTTTAAAGGTCGTTTTTGTTTACGCTGTATAGAATAAGAATCCATGTTGTTAATGATAAAAATATATTAAATAGTTTAGATCGGTTTTTAAAAATCTTCCTCACACACGATATTGTACTCTTCAAACACTCCCTTGAGCTCTTTCAAGGAACCAATAAACTTTTTATTGCAATAGATGACTGGGTACTTTTTCGCACGGTGTTTGGTCAACACATCTGTTGATTCATCCTTGTGAATTTTATGACAAATAAACGGTTGTTTGGCATCCTCCAACAACATTTGAGCAATTAAACAATCACCACATCCATCTTTTGAATACAATGTAAATTCCATTTTATATGATCGTGGTTGAACCTATATACTCAATCTTCGTCCGACGAACAGAATTCATCTAGCTCATCATTGGATTCGGATGCGTATTGTATACCAGCAGCTTGAACCGGTTTGGGATATTCAAAATGTTCTAGAGGTCCTACACCGGTATACGACCATGAAACGGGTGTAATGTATTTTTTCGCTGCTTCTACATCTTGAACGGTCAAGGATTGTATTATCTCGTCGTATGTATCTTTTTGACCATCTAAGAAATGTTGATGAATGTGTTCCGTCAACCGCGTCAAATGATCCATATTCAAGGTATGTTTTCCCAATAATTTGTCTTTGGCAATATCCACATCTTCTTGTGTCAACGGACGCGCCAAGAAATCTTGAACCACTTGCATGGATGCATTGATACCTTTGGATGCTTCAGACGGTGAAAAAGTAGCATTCATGACCATCACCATATTATCCGAAGCATCGGTTATATAGGAATAGATGCCATAGGTCCCCAACCCTTTTTGACCACGTATGACACGCATTAAATCACCCGTCATACCACCACCCAAGACAGAACAACAACAACGTAACGCGATTAGATCTTTATCATAACGCGTTAAGCCCTGAATGTGTTGACCAAATAAAAAGGTGCATGTTTTGGTTCTTGGGTTCATTTTGTAGGATTCACGTCGTTCTACGGGTCGAACCATCCAATTGGATACAGGTGTTTGTAGCTCACCCTCAAACTGTTTCATGGAACGAACATGTTCGATTGTTCCTGGTGTCGTCAATGATATACGAGGTGTTTGAGTTAGTAATTCACCATGGTATTCATTGATTTGAGCGGGTGTAAAGGATTGTACAGCTTGTACACGTTCTTGTAACGATTTGGAATATGGTGATTCGGAATAGATGGCGCGCATAAACATTTCTTTCATCTGGTATTCGGGTTCATCGTTTTTAGAATTCAAGACACCGATCAAGTGTTCTTTTTCTTGTTCAATGATTGCATCTGGTATAGAGGATCGAACCAGTTCGTTTTCCATGATGACTTTGGAGACTTTATTAAAGGTATCTTTGTCGGATGGTGTGTGAAAGACCACATTCATATATTTATGATCAAATGAATATTCACGATCACTCTGATGCTTGTCCAAAAAGTGATTCATATCTTTTGCATCAAACGAATCAAAACCGTTGGACATGGAACGCGTCAATAGATCCGTCATGTCGGCTGAACCATGCCATGTGAACGATGCAATCATTCGGTTTTGTTGTGCATGTGGAACCATGGTAATACGCAAACGATCGTTTGATATCAATTGACTGTTTTTCGTCTCTTTAATGCTTTGTATTTCATCTTTGCAAGGATCATTCATGTTGGTTTGATCAAATCCATGATCAAATGTTTCAACACTTGGCATGACACGAACAACCGTTTGTTTATAATCTTGAAACATGTCATTGGCAACCTTGACCACATCTTCATGCGTCAATGTTTTTAGTGTCTCGACCCGTTTCGAAGAATCTTTCCACGATCGCATACTTACCGCACGTCCAAGCTCATTCAATGTATCTTGTACTGATTCAAACGGTGCTTGCCATGCTTCCAACAACCCTTTGCGAATAATATCCACATCTTCTTGTTTCATATCTTTCATAGAATCAATCAACTTTGCCACCTTTTCATGTGCACGATCCATCTTGCCGATTTGATTGGTTGAAAAACATATATGTGCCAAACCGGGATTGGATTGACGTTGTGTAGTGAATCCTAGATCATTGATGGTATTTTTTTTGACAAGAGTGACGGATTGGTTGTACATGTGTTGTTTGATGACTTCAAGCGCGATGGATTCTTTTGAATCGCCTTTGGGTGTGTGATAGACGATGGTTTCCATTTCACATGGTGTTGATGCATGAATCTCTGAATAGCGTTTACCAAGTTGTGAAGGTTCTATCGTCTGTGTGGTATCGACTTCTGGACCCCGTGGTATCGCACCAAAATGCGTGTTTAGATGCTTTATCGTATCGTCTTTGTTAAAATCACCAACAATGACAAGATAGGCATTGTTTGGTATATAATATTTGGATAGAAAAGCGTCAAGTTCTTGACCGGTGGTGTGTTTGATATCGTGTTTGGTACCAATGGTCGGGAATCGTTGTGGTTGTTCCAACATGGCGATTTCAGAGGAGGTTCGCCACATGGTATCTCCAGCGGATTCACCACGTTCATATTCGTTTAGGACTGCTTGAACCTCTGTTTTCATTTTTTCACGATCGACATGATGGCATGCAAATCGTTTGGCATCTGTCTCAATCATTTGATGCAATTGTTTTGGTTGTCCTACGAATGGAAAACGTGTGGATTCGGTGTTGGTCATCGCATTGACATAAGCACCATGTTTTTCTAATCCCCATACTTCCGATTCACCATTCGCTTGTCGATTCATCCAAAAACACATGTGTTCTAGAAAATGGGCGGCGCCTTTTTGTGTGGTGGTTTGTTCATTGGCGGATCCAGCCAATACCACGCGTTCATAACCAACAATGGGATGGGAATGATTTTCTGCCAAGATAACATTTAAACCGTTTTCAGAATGTTGATACCGTTCAGCTTTTAAATGAGGGTTGAGTGTAATACTTTCTTTGTACTCTAACATTTTTTAAAACATAAAAACAAGTTTATATACATTAAAATTTTAAACCCATACAGACATCTTGTCCAACACTGTATCAGATACATTTCGACAATAATTGTATCTGACCTGACGTGCAGCATACAACATAGTGAATTGATGTGAATAATTGGCATACACACTCACTGTATAATCCACACGCTCCCTCAACGTCGTTTGCAGCTCTTCCACCGCTGTCGTGTACATATCCTGGACCTCTACAATATGAGGAATCACAAAATCAAATTCGTCCAACACCGGTTTCAACATCAAAAACGAATTGTACGAATACTTTTGACCTTCTTTCATCAATGTCTCTAAATCTTCACCAATAAACACCGAGGTGTGGCGACGTTGCACCAAACCATGCGCTTGTTCCATAAACTGTTTGATTGGATTGATGCGTCGTACTTGTTCTTTAAGTTCGTGTAAAAATGTTTCCATCATTTGTTTGACGCGAAGCAAACGTTGGTTGAAGAATTCGATATCACGTTCAATCTGTGTGACATTTCCAAAGACATCGGTAGCTGGCATGAAAAACAAATATTCGTGTGACACCATACAATGATGAAAAATCTCGGACGATATAGCATCACAACACGCGTGTACGTTTTGATAGACCACGCGAATACGTTCTTCAACACTGTCGACCATCCATGGTTTGTATTGGATTGAAAACTCGTGTATGGGTGCTACCAATGGTTGAGAACTATTGGTGGTATTGATCAAGGACCATGTGTATCCCGAATCGATTGAAAATATATACGTGTGTTGGGTGCTCTTGGCAATGCCCATGGACATCGAACCGGGTTGTCGATATACCACCCCATCGTATTCCAACGAGTCGGTGGGGGAAAAGACATCACCGTTGAATTGCACTTGCAACGATGCAAACGTAGAATGAAAAAGTAAACAAAGATACAACCAACGCATTTTATATAGTTTAATAGAATCTATATACCAAAAATCATTAATCGTGAACAGAAACACATTCACGTTTTCTGCGCCCCTCATCGTTTTTAGAACAACAGTTAAATATGTTTTCTGTGTGTTTATGATGATGTTTGTGGTTATGTTGATGACCGATAAAGTACCCAACGAGCGCTCCGATCAATAAACCGATTAGGATACCTACACCGCCAAAGAGCAATGCATCGTTGTTGTTTGTTTTATTGGTGTGGTGTACCGTATTGGGCGTTGATTCGTTGTTGTGATGTATACATTCAACTTGTTGTTGACATATCGGACATATGGGACATATGGGGCATGTGGGGCACATGGGACATTGGGGACATATAAACGATGGACATGCTGGACAAGTGGGGCACGTCGGACACGTGGGACACATGGGGCATAAACGTGATTCAGCGATGTTGGAGGGATCCAAAAGATCGTCTGAGATATCCACCGACCAATCAAGATGTGCTAGATTGTTAAGATTTTGATATGGTTGAATAGTTAATGGTTTGTAATGTACCATATGATTTCGTATTTCGTTGGATACATTGTACATGTGTTTTCGTAAGAGCATGATGGATATGCGTCGATTCATCATGGTTTGAAATAGAAAAAAGGTTTGATTGACGGAAGCTGCTATGCGTACTAATTCCGCGTTGAGGATCTGAACGGCGTTTTGGATTCCTGGCATGTATTCGGTAGAGTTGTTGAGAATATCTTCCATGTCGTTGAATGCTTTTTGTTCTTCTTCGACGGATTCAATGGTCATTAACGAATCAAGTAGTTTGTATACTTGTGTTAATATGTTTGTGTATACCAGGTAGGAATCAATGACATCTTGTGTCATGGTTTTGAGTTTGAGTTCACCGTATTCATTGATGCGTTGCATCATGTGTTTTTTGTGCATGTATGCTTCCATATGATCATTGAGATCGTTGTATACATCGTGTTCTTCTACGTATACTTTTATGGCGGGTTGATACTTTGTAATGTTTTGTATGATTTCTCTGCATTTGAGTTGCAAACAGTTGACAATGATATTTTCAGTGATGATATCATCGTTCAGACAGTTGTCGATGCACGGTTTACGTTGGTTGATGGTCGCCAAGACCATGCCCAAAATCAAAAACCATCGTATCATTTGTTTTATGTGCTATTCATCTTAAATACATCTTTTATGTTTCGTCTTTTTTGTGTCGTACGATATAGATATACATAATGATAATGATCATGTTTTGTACCAAAGGTATGATCATACCGTATGCGAGTGCATCGTCTTGTATCATAAAGCCGTGTACGATATAAAGTGTGTACGATAGTAGTTGTATGATAAAGGAGTAGATGCTCAACCCGGTGACATCGTGTTGTGTGATCATGGTGTACATTTGTGGTAGTTTGTATAAAAAGACAAGGATGTTGGCGATCCATGCATAATCGATTTTTATCATTTTTATATTATTTAAGAATCATGTTATATATGCAAATATGTATCGTCAATTTCAGTCGAGTGAGCCAAAGAACATGTCCAACATCAAACCTTATCACAATCCTGAAACATTGCGAATGCATCGAAAAAGGTATCATACACATCAACCGTTTTCTAAGGAACATGTGTTAAAGATGCAGCGGCGTTTATTGGATTTGAAACGCGAACGTGATCTTGTGTATCGTCGTATTCGTGAAAAACAAATGCAAATTCGTGAAAAACAAATGCAATTAAAGAAGTTGCAGCACGACAGTGACAAGTTGCAGCACGACAGTGACAATATAAATTACGATATGGATAGTTTAAATCACAGGTTGGATTCGGACCGTCGTTCGAGGTCGTCATCCAATTCGAGTGTGTCATCCAATTCGAGTATGGGTTCGATGAAGACGCACCGTGGTTTCGAGAGTGACCCTGATTTTGAGTATGACAGCGAGAGTGACCGTGGTTTTAGTGATTCTAGTGATTTTGAGTGTGACGATGCAAGAAATTCATTGGATACTAGGATATTAAATCGTCATTAGTTCCATGTGATGGAATCGATGTATGCCATGAGGTGTGTTTTGATGTTTTCTTCTAGGTTGTAATATTCTTTGCGACGTTGTTTGAGTTGTTCACGAGTGTGTAAAACGTGTTGATAAGATGTTTCGATATCGTTGGTATATCTGTACGTCTGGTTGAGTAACGCAACGAGTTGTGAATGTTTTTGACTGTGTTGAATGGCTTTAACGGTCATGTCCCAAGAGAGCATCATTTCTTCGAGTGGCACGGTATCGATTCTGGCGGCGATGCTTTGCATGCTAATTTTGTTGGTGGCACGTTCAATCGCTTGTATATTTTTGATGAATGCTTCGGATTCTTTGACGAGTCGGTCCAAAAACGTGTTGATTTGATGCAAAAACACGATGGTATCATCTTGATACTTGGTTCGGTTTCCTTCAAGGTGTTTGATGTAATCGATGATGACATCAACCTCTGGTTGTATGATATGTTGTACTTGTTGTCTGTCGGTGTTGGCATAGATGGGTTGTTGTATGATGCATTGGTGTAGATGTTGTGCGACTGTGAGTGTATCATCGTGTTGGGAGATATCATAGAATTCGAATCCAAAGACGTTGGTGAAGCATAGATCGATGTGATGATGTAAAACGGGTTGTTGGATGATGGAAGCGTGTGTGGTGAGTAAAAATAAAAAGAGTAGAATCATATGTTTGTTATTATAATGAAATGTATTTAAATATTGTTTTTTTATGTATTTACGCGTTAGGGTCAAATGTGGCATCAGTTTCGGACAATGCTTCAAAGTTATTCCATGCGTTGGTCATAAGTGCTTCCAGTTTAGTCATCAACGCTGTACGTTCTGTGGATACTTCAGATCTGGCTTTATCCTTTACCAATTCGAATTGTCGACTTAGTTCGAGGTCACTTTCAAGAGATTTTTTGATACTGTCCGCGAAATTCTTCGTACTTGACAATGTTCCGTCAACCTGTTTAACTTCATTTTTGATACTCTCTAAAGCACTGGTAATATCAGATGATGTTATTTTACCCGTACCAGTTCTTCTTTCGGTAAGGATGGTCATTTGGTTTGTTACAGTGTCAAGTAATGTTTCAAAATAAGAGGTAAGACCCGAGTTGGCATCATTGACAGTTGATTGTGCACTAGCTTGTTCTTGTTTTAATTTGTCAAGTTCCGTTGCAACACGACCTGAAACAAATCCTTTTTCTTTTGTTGCTTTAGAAAACTCCAACAAAGCAGATGCGGCATCGTCCAATAGTGATGTTTTTACAACAAGATTGTTGTTTTTCAATTGTGATTTCACAGCATCTTCTGCATCTGTTTTACTAACATCTGCCTCTGAACAGTCGATGGCATCGTGGAAAAGGTCATATGCGTTTTGAACGGCAGATGCTTTGTCTGCGGCTACAACACCATCAGTAGTTGAGAATGCTATATTTTGAGTGGCATTTACAGCTGCTGCGATTTTATCTTCATCTACGTCACATAGCGATTGCATAGAACCTGCATCTGAAAAACCAGATATGATATCGGTCATTCGTACACAAAAGTCGGAACGAGCGCGTTCGTCACCATATGGGAATACACTCTCACGGGTCGCTTTGATACACCTGGCTCCATCGTCAGCGGCATTTGTAAATAATAATAATGAGGCAATTAATGTTACGGTTAAAATTGTTTTCATTGTTGTATTTTTTAGTAACATATCCAGCCCCTTATATACCGTCAAATTTTTCATTTGGTGTATGTTTTGTCACAAGTCAAATTTTTGACGGTATATAAGGGACGCTATATGTTACTAAAAACAATGAAATTATTGACAATCGTATTATTTACATTAGCACTATGTAACACCCAAGCGAAATTTAATCTTCGTACATATGCTCAACAAAAATTAAAAGCCGATGGTACAACTAGTGATCCTCCTGATCATGTCGTACGAGATAACATTGACTCTGTTATAAAAAGTATCGTCGATCGGTGTTTTGAAGCAGAATTAGGTGTAGATAACGGAATTATTACAAACTCAATGTCTGCATCCAAATTCGACACACCAGCAGCAATTGATTCTATTAATTTGTGTTTGCAAAGTTCCAATTTACGTCTTGGACACGGGGTTGATGCGGGTTTACAGACATCCATGTCAGCAGTTCAAACCGCTGCAGAAGCATTGGTATCGTCCCAGAAAAAATACAATACCATGATCGAAGAAAAAACACCAGGTTTAGAATCTGCTATGGGAGATATTCAAGGAGCTGTTCAATCTGCAATCAAAAAATTAAATAAAGGATACGAAAAACAGCCAGCCGAAGATCCACAACAAAGTGCTCAGAGCTTAAAAACGTTTTTGGCATCTAAAGAAGCATCACTTGAAGATGTCAGGGGCGAATTGGACACTGATTTTAGCACATTTAATTCAAAAACAACTACAGATATAATAGAATTAGAAGCACAAATCGGACATGTTGCCGCGAATGAAACTGAATTTGCCACAAAAAGAAGTCAACTGTCCAGTAACCAAGGTACTATAATAACAGCTATTGTAGCACACTACAAAGAAGTTGTCGATGGCTCCTTTTCAAGACACCCTGTATCTGGAAACCAAGGCGAAGGATGTGGTGAATTGGATAGTTATGACAACCCCACAAAAGAAGTAGCTGTACTTGATATGTGTGGTAGTGGACTAGCATGTGCCAAACGTGACGGTGCAAAAGTTGTCAACGATATGTCGTCGAGTGAAGTAGCGAATTTAGAATTCTCTGGCTATTTCGTATGTTCAGCACGTACCGATCAAAATGCAACAGCGTCAGAAGAAAAAGCTTTAAGCAACGATTGCAAAGATGGTAGTGGTAATCTTGTAGCAGCTGATTTAACCTCTTCCGGTACTGGATGTAACTTGGTGCGTTTGAACGCATAAACTAAAAAATAAAAGTATTTAATAATCATTTACAATAACAAATGCGTATTCTATTGTTATTCTTTCTACCTCTCTCTCTTGGTATCATCACCGAACAAAAAATCAACGACGAAGTGGATGGGTGTTTCAACGAAGCGTTTGGATTCAATACACGCATGGTCAACCAATACATTGACGCATCCGTCATCATCAACCAACTGGAAGAATGCCTCAAACGCGATCCACTATACATACAACAAACCGATTACATCGAAAACGTTCTACGAACCGATATCGTCCATCTACAAAACAAC
>MDTG01155871.1_pt1 | contig 23584 bp, 15 predicted proteins | sample 811421 | NCBI WGS metagenome assembly MDTG01 (sample SAMN05326645, study PRJNA326480) | marine metagenome | isolation source: seawater | place: Pacific Ocean: South East | collected 2011
CCCCAGGCCGCCTTGACCAGGCTCGAGCCGCAGTCGATCCCGACCAGCACGGCCTAGCCGATGCTCGTCGGCTCCAGGTCGGCCTCGAACTCCTCGCCGAGGCGCTCGACGCCCTCCTCGACGGCATCGCGGACCTTCTTGGAGGGGTCTTGGCGGGCCCGCTGCAGGAGGGGCATCAGCATCCGCCGCGCCTCGGAGATCGGGTCGTAGAGGTCGATCATGGCCTGGACCAGGCGCCGGCGGACGTCCTCGTCGGGGTCCTCGTAGAGGGCGCGGATCAGCTGCATCGAGCGGGCGGTCAGCGCCACGAAGCGGAGCGAGCGGACCAGCGTCCAGCGCAGCCGCGGCGAGTCCGTGCGCAGCCAGGCCCGCATCGTCGGCAGGAGCTGGTCGAAGTAGTCGGCGAAGGCGTGCTCGAAGAAGCAGGCGGCGGCGGCGGCGCGCACCCCCTCGTGCTCCGAGTCGGCCATGAACTTCATCATCTCGATCACGGGCCGCTGCTCGCGCTCGTAGAGCCGCTGCAGGGTCGAGGCGACCGCCCAGTGGACCTCGGGGGCGGGGTCCTCGATCACGCCCTCGAAGAGCGAGATCTCGGGCCGGATCTTGTCCGTAGCCAGGTTGCGCAGGTGACGGACCACGCAGGCGCGCACCTGGGGATCCTTGTCCTTGAGCCAGCGCTTGACCTCGCCCAGGTGGTCGTTGATCTCCTCGGCGAGGAGGTCGACCGCCATCCGGCGCACCTCGACGTCGTCGTCGGTGACCAGCTTCTTGAGCGCCTTGACGCTCTTCTCGTGGTACTCCTCGTGGCTGAGGGGGACCGCGCCGGCCGCGATCCGCCGCAGCAGCGGGTCGTCGCCCTTGAGCCAGGGGCCCGCCAGCTTGAAGAAGGTCTTGGGGTCGCCATCCCAGGCTCGCTTGAGCGCGATCCGGACCGTCTCGGCCAGGAAGGCCTGCTCGCTCTTCTTGGCCTTGGAGAGCAGGCCGCAGAGCAGCTCCAGGCGAGGCGCTGGATCGTGCGCCAGCCACAGGCCCATGGTGGGGAGATCGACGGGGATCTCGCCTGCGTCCGTCTTGGCGCGGCTCTTGGCCATGTAGAACTTCCCCAGTTGGTGCGAAGGGGCGGATTCTAACCAAGTCGAGCGACGTAACGGGCTCGGAGCGGCAGTTGGGCCTGCCTGGGAGCGACCAGCCCCCCCGGATTGTCGGTGGTAGTTCGTATCACGTCGGGGTGAACGACTGGCTGATCCCTCCCCGCCACTCCCACGCCGAGCGCCTGGCGCGCCGGCTGCAGGTGAGCCCCGTCACGGGGCATCTCCTCGGCCAGCTGGGCTTCCTCGACGCCGGAGAGGCCCGCACCTTCCTCGAGCCGCGTTTGAGCGAGCTCCATCCTCCCGAGGGCCTGCCCGGGATCGAGGAGGCAGCCGCGCGGCTGGATCGCGCCGCCGCCGAGGGCGAGAAGATCCTCCTCTTCGGCGACTACGACGTGGACGGAATCACCGGGGCCTCGGTGCTGTGGACCGTGTTGAGCGAGTTCGGCGCCGCGGTCGAGGTGCATATCCCCTGCCGCAGCGAGGGCTACGGGATCAACCGCCCGCGCCTGGAGCGAGCGGCGGCCGAGGGCGTCAAGGTGGTCGTCTCGATCGACAACGGGATCGCGGCCCACGACGAGGCCGCCTACCTGGCCGAGGCCGGGTTGGACCTGATCGTGGTGGACCACCACACCATGTCCACCCACGAGGACGGCAGCCCCAAGCTGCCGCCGGCCCACGCCCTGGTCCACCCTCGCCTGCCGGGGTCGAGCTACGAGAACCCGCACCTGTGCGGAGCCGGCGTGGCCTTCAAGGTGGCCTGGGCGCTCGCCGCCCGCCGCGGCCGCGAGGGGCGCCCGACCAAGGCCCTGCGCGACGTGCTCCTGCGCTGCCTCTCGCTGGTGGCCCTGGGCACGGTCGCCGACGTGGTGCCCCTCGTGGGCGAGAACCGCGTCCTGGTCCGCTTCGGGCTGCGGGCCCTGACCGTCAACCCGCCCCCCGGTCTGGCCGAGCTGCTGCGCGTGGCCCGGGTCGAAGGCGAGATCGACTCGGTCGGCGTCGCGTTCCGCCTCGCGCCGCGGCTGAACGCGGCCGGCCGCATGGGCCAAGCGCGGCGAGCCTTCGAGCTCCTGACCGCCACGGACCCCGAGGAGGCGCGCCGCCTCGCCGACGAGCTGGACACCGAGAACACCGCCCGCCGCGAGCTCCAGCGCCGGGTCAGCGAGGAGGCGATCGCCCAGGTCAAGGAGGTCTACGGCCCCGACTCCGCCAGCATCTCGGCCGCAGGGATCGTGGTGTGGAGCGAGGACTGGCCCCACGGCGTGATCGGGATCGTGGCCTCGCGCCTGGTCGAAGAGTTCCACCGCCCGGTCCTGATCGCCGAGATCCAGGGCGAGCCGGGCGCGCCGGACTACAAGGCCAAGGGCTCGGGTCGCTCCGTCGAGGCCGTCGACCTGCTGGCCTCCCTCGAGCCGCACCGGCCGCTCTTCAAGCGCATGGGCGGGCACGCCATGGCGCTGGGCTTCACGATCGATCCCGGGCGCCTCGACGACCTGCGGGCGGCCTTCGCCCAGGGCGTCGCCGACCACCTCGGCCTCGCCGAGGGCGCGACCCCGGCGGAGATTCGCGCCGCCCTGGCGGGCTACGAGGTCGTCACGGCCGGCGAGGTCGGCCTGGACGAGGTCTCGCGCGAGCTGATGGCCGAGCTGGAGGCGCTCTCGCCCTTCGGCGCGGGCAACCCCGAGCCCGTGTTCGTGGCGCGCGACGTGTTCCTGGCGGGCGAGCCGCGGCTGATGGGCCAGCGCGGCGACCACGTCAGCTTTCGCGTCCGTCAGGGCGAGCGCGTGCTCCGCACGGTCGCCTGGAAGCGCCCCGAGCTGTGGCACGAGCTGCGCGAGCGCGCCGGACCGGGCCCCGGCGGCCCGCGCCCCTTCTCGCTCGCCTTCCGCCCCAAGCTGAACCGCTTCCGAGGCGAGGTGAAGGTCGAGCTCGAGTTGACCGCGATCAAGTTCGGACCCGCCGGCCAGACTCCCCCCGAGGCTGGCGCCGAGGCCAGTCCGGCCGCTGAGTCCGAACGCGTGACCGTCTGAGCCTCAGCGGACCCGCGTCGTCGGTGCGCCCGGGTCCGGGGTGTCGTCGATTCGGGTCAGCAGGGCGCTAGACAGCTTCCCGCTCACCCCGACGGTCCCGAGCTCGAGCTCCTCCGAGAGCTCGTGGTGGACCGCGCCCTCGTGCCGACGCAGGCGCCCCTGGACGTGACGGGATCCCCCTAACTCCTACGCGCGCAGTCCCCTGGAGCGCCGCCGGGGGGCTTGGATCGCGTGATAGCCTGCGCAATGGGAGTGGGGCGCTTGGAGCCAGGCGAAGGAGGGCACACCGCAGGAGGCCAATCGAGGCTTCAGCTCGCGCTGGTCTGCTTGACCTTCGTCGCCACGAGCCTCGCCGCCAGCTTCATCTGCTTTGGTCGGCTCGAGAGCCACGACGACGAGGGCTGGGTGATGCTCTGGCTCAGGGAGGTGCAGTCCGGGCGGGCCCTCTACGACGAAGTCGATACGATCTACGGCCCCGGCTACTTCCTCGTCACGAGCGCCCTCGTGGCCCTGGGCCTCGATATCGACCATCGCTCCGCGCGTCTCCTCACGCTGGTGAGTTGGCTGGTAGCAGCGGGCTTGCTGGGCCTCACCATCTGGCGCAAGACCCGCAGCCCGCTCCTGACTGGGTTGGTGATCCTCCTCGCAGGGCGAACCCTCAAGGAGCTGAGCAACGAGCCGCTCCACCCGCAGGTGCTCACGGTCCCGCTCCTCGTCATCCTGCTCTACCTCGCCGTCGAGGGGCCTGCGGCGCGGCGGCGCTGGAGGCTGGTCCTGCAGGGCTGCGCGGTCGCGCTCTTGGTGACCACCAAGATCAACCTGGGCGCCTTCGCGCTGATCGCGCTCGGGCTCGCCTTCTTCGCGGCCACCCCTGGGCGCCTCGCGCGAGCCCTCCGCTGGACTTGGCTCGTCGGAGTGCTGCTGCTTCCGTGGGTCCTCATGAAGGTCCGCCTCGGCAGCCCGTGGGCCCGCGAGCTCGCGCTCTTCTTCACCTTCGCGCTCCTGCCCCTGGCCTGCGATTTCCGGCGCGCCCCAGCCACCAAGCTCGACTACCGCGCCTGGGGTTGGGCCTTCCTGGGCCTCGGGGTGACGGCCGCGCTCTGCGTGGCCTACGCCCCCACGACCGGCACCGGCCCTGCGGGCCTCCTGCACGGACTCCTGCTCCAGCACATGGGCTGGCTCGACGTGTGGGCGATCCCCTTCCACCTCCCCGCGGGCGCGCTGCTCCTGGCGGGGCTGAGCGCGCTCAGCGGCTTGGCCTACCTGACCCTGACCCACCTGGAGCGCGCGCGCCCCGCGCGCGCGCTCGGCCGCGCCGCCCAGGTAGCCCTGGTCGTCTCGACGCTGGGCGCGCTGGGGAGCAAGGCCCAGCTGGTGGCCTACGCGCTCCCCTGGACCTGGGCCGCCCTGACGGGTTCGCGCGAGCGGCACTTCGCCCGCATGACCTGCGCCGCGCTGATCGTCCTGCACGCGCTCATCCTGTTCCCAGTGGCAGGCAGCCAGGTCGGCCTGGCGGCCTTCGCCCTGCATCTCCCCGCGGCGCTCTGCGCCCATGACCTGTGGACGGAGCTCCGCGACCGCTCGAGCGAGGGGCTCGTCCCGACCCGCCTGACCTTCGCCCTCTCGACCCTGGCCCTGGCAGCGGCGGCGGGCCTGTCCCTCGTCAAGGTCGCCGGCCTGCGAGCGCGCTACCTGCGGGCAGACCCGCTCCTCCTCCCCGGCTGCGCCGGTGTGCGCGTCCCGCCCGAGACCATCATCGACGCCGCGACCTGGGCGTGGGTGTTCCACAACCTCGAGGCGCACTCAGACGTGTTCCTCAGCAAGCCCGGATTCAACAGCCTCTACCTCTGGACGGGTCGCGAGCCCGCGTTCCCCTACAACCTGAGCAACTGGGCGGCGGCCCTGCCGCCGGCTCGACAGCGCGAGGCGGCGCGCGTCTTCGCCGAGTTCCCGCGCGCCTGCGCGGTGATCAACGAGCGAATGAGTCGCCATTGGCTCAAGTCCGCGCCTCCCGACCAGGAGCGCCCCCTCGTCGATTTCCTGGAGCGCGAGTTCCGCACGGTGGCGCGCGTCGGCACGACCGAGCTGGCGATCCGGCGGGGACGACCTGCCCCCGAGCTCGTCTACTGCGCCCGGCCCGGCTCGAGCCCCCGTGAGCTCCTGGTCTCGCTCCCAGCGCTGGCAGGAGTCGCCCGTCAGGTTCGCGTGCGCGCCCCCTGGCGCCAGGTACGGGCAGCGCCCGAGCTCGAGCTGGCCGACGACGCGGAGGGCTGGCTCCCGCGCGACCTCGGCCGCGAGCCGCTCTCGCTCGAGTCGCCCCGCCGGCTGCGCCTGCTCCTCCCCACCGACTGGACCTGGCCGCCCGAAGTGGAGGCCCGCGAGGGTCTACGAGTCGAGCTCCGCGACGACGCAGGGCGCTGCCTGGCCGTCCTGCCGCTGATCAGCGCCGACTGAGGGCTCAGTCTCTGGTCCGCGCAGCGCCAACCCGTCCGTGCCGAGCGCTAGCGTGTCCCCCCAGTGACGAACGCGACCTCGACCTCTAGCCCCCTTCGCCAGCGCCGGGCCGAGCTGCTGGCCGAGCTCGCAGGCGACGAGGCAGCCGACGAGCGCGGGGCCGTCTACACGCCGCCGGCCATGGCGGCGGCCATGGCGAGGGCTCTCTTGCGGCCCGGCGCTCCCCCGAGGCGAGTGCTCGACCCAGCCTGCGGGACCGGGCGGCTGCTCGTCGCGGCCTTCCAGCGCCTGTCGGCCCAGGAGCGTGACCCAGAGCGGCGGCTGGCCCTGCTAGCGAGGCTCCACGGGGCCGAGCTCGATCCGCGCGCGCTCGAGGTCGCCAAGCTCTCGCTGCTCTTGGCTGCAGGGGGAGAGGACTTGCCAGCCGAGGTCCTCGCCCAGGCTCGGGCCGGGCTCGACGAGCGGCTCCGTCTGGGCGACGCCCTGATCGCGCCCGAGGCTCCGCCGGAGGTCCAAGCAGCGGCCGCCGGACCGGCGCTGGCGTGGGAGGCCGGTGCCTGGGACGCGATCCTGGCCAACCCGCCCTACACGTCCTTCTATGGGCGCGCCTCTCGCAAGCCGCCTCCCGAGCTCGAGGGCTACCTGGCCGAGCGGTTTCGAGGTCGCGTGGGCGGGCGCCACAACAGCTACCTGTTCTTCGTCGCGCTCTGCCTCGAGCTGCTCGAGAGCGCGGGCCGGCTCTGCCTGCTCGTCCCCGACACCCTGGCGATCAACGCCTCCTACCGGGCCACCCGGGCGGCCCTCGCCGAGCGCGGTCTGCTCCGGCTGTGCCGAGTCGAGGGCCCGGTCTTTCGGGGGCGGAGCGTTGGTTCCCTGGTGCTCCTCGCCGACGCCGGCGCCCTCGAGCCCGACTCCGTCGAGCTCCAGACCTACGCCGACACCGAGGCCTTCGTGGCCGGCCGCCCCACGACGAGCGAGCGCGCGCCGCGCAGAGCCCTGGCGACTCCCCGCGGTCGGACCTGGCCCTTCGGCGGCGTCGAGGCCCTCGCGCGGGTCGCCCGCATCCGCGCCGACGCAGAGCCGCTGGAGCGCTTCGCCCGCCCGCGAGACGGAATCAACCACGGCACGCGCGCGGTCGCCGAGCGCCTCTTCGATCCGCCCGGCCCTCGCCGCCCGACCTGGGGCCCACTGCTGGAGGGCAAGGACGTGCACTCCTACGTCCTCGACCCGCCCAGCCGGGTCGTCGACTACGACCCCGCGCTCTTGAGTCGGGCCGACAAGCGCCGAGGTGCTTCCCTGCGCAGCCCCGATGTGTTCCGCGGGCCCAAGCTAGTCAATCGCCAAACGGCCAACACGTTGATCTTCGCCCTGGACGAGGCTGGCTACTACGCGCGCAACAGTGTGCACTGCACCCGGCCCACGCCGGGGCATGGGGACGAGCGCGGGCTCCTGGTGTTCCTCCTCGGCCTGCTCAACTCGCGCTTGCTCCGCTACGTCTACGCGCAGGAGAGCCAGGAGACGCGCCGGGTGCACCCGCAGGTGCACATCGCCCGCACGAGGACCCTCCCGATCCGCGGAGCCAGCGACCCGGTCGCGCGCGCGGCGGTCTCTGCTCATGTGGAGGCGCTGCTGCAGCTCCACGCCCGAACTCGCACCCAGCCGGCACGGGTCGCCGAGCAGATCGAAGCGCGGCAAGCCGAGTTGGACGCGCTGGTGCTCGATATCTACGAGGTCGCCGGTGACGATCGGGCCGCGATCCAAGCATGGGAGGAGCGCGCGTGACCTCGACCCGGAGCGGTCCCTTCGCCGCCGGCGACCCGATCGAGTTCCTCCAGTTCGGCAAGGCCAAGCCGTACCTGGTGGTCCTCAAGGAGCAGGGCACGATCAACGTGCGCGGACACCGATTCCCGCACGCAGAGCTGATCGGTCTCGAGCCGGGCGCCAGGGTGACCTCACCCCAGGGCGAGGAGTTCTTCCTGGTCCGGCCGACCCTGGCCCGCTGGATCGAGAGCATGCCGCGCTTCGCGACCACGATCTATCCCAAGGAGGCGGGTCCGATCCTCCTCTACGCCGACGTGTTCCCCGGCGCCCGGGTGCTGGAAGCCGGCCTCGGCTCGGGCGGTCTCTCGCTGGCCCTCCTGCGCGCGATCGGTCCTAGCGGGCGGCTCTTCTCCTACGACAAGCGCGACCGCTCCCTCCAGCAGGGCGCGGCCAACGTCGCCCAGTGGTTCGGCGAGGCGCCCTCCACGCACACGATCCGCGAGGCCGACGTCTACGAGGGGATCCCGGACCTCGACCTCGACCGCGTCATCCTCGACGTCCCGGAGCCCTGGCAGGTCGTCCCCCACACCCAACATGCCCTTCGCCGCGGCGGCATCCTGAGCGCCTTCACGCCCTCGATCACCCAGGCCCACGCCTTCGGCAACGCCCTGCGCGACAGCGGCCGCTTCGCAGACCTGCTCATGCTCGAGACGATCCAGCGCCCCTGGAAGGTGGGCCGCCGCAGCGTGCGCCCCGAGAACCAGTCGACCCCCAACACGGGCTTCGTGACCTTCGCCCGGCACGTGGCGGGCAAGGGCGAAGCAGGCGAGGCCTCGTCGGGGGAGCGCCGCGAGTCAGCAGGGGACCCGGCGGCCTGAAGCCCGCTCCGCCGAGCTGCTCAGGCCTCCGAGCTCTGGGCGGTCGGCCAGCCGAAGAATCCCGTCTCGTTGATCCACTTGCCCTTGCTCATCAGGGGGTAGAGCAGCGCGCCCTGCTCGCCCTGCGCGGGGCCCGGGATCATGACCTTGCCGTCCCCGAAGGCGTCGAGTCGGATGCGCACGGAGATATCCCGGATCGAGACGGCGTCCCGCAACTCATGCCGGATGTCGGCGGGGAAGGGCAGTCGGAGCACGACGCGCCCCTCGTGACGGCCGAGGCTGTCGTGCAGGCTCTCTCCCTCGAGGGGGCGAGACCGCGTCAGCCGGCGCCGCTCTACGCCGAAGTTGGCCTCGGCGTCCCAGATGACCTCGAGGCGCGACTCGAGGGTCAGCTGCCCCAGGGTCACGATCACCGCGCCGCCGTTGAAGAGCGAGCCGCCCTCGACCGTGACCGTGAAGGCGGAGCACAAGCGCTGCATCGAGAGGAGCTGCGTCTGGTAGTCACCCGCCCACCGCCCGAGCGCCTTCTCAGCCCAGCCAGGGCGAGCCTCGCTCGTGGTCGAGGCGTCCGTGCCCCAGTGGCAGTGCTTGACGAAGGTCTCGAGGTGCGAGTCCTTGACGATGCTCACGAAGATATAGGCGATCGAAGCGATCAAGCCGCCCACGAACGCCACCGGCCCTCCCAGAGAGGACTCGATCAGGATCAGGTACGCGCCGTACAGAGCCACCCCGTTGCCGAACGAGGCGACCCAGTTGCCGAAGGCCGCGTCGTCGTCGTTGATCCCGCTCGCGGCGACGGCGTCCAGCCCCGAGGTCACCATGTAGTAAGCCGAGCTGATCGCGCTCAGAGCGTTGAGCCGGTCCTTGGTCGCGTGCTCGAGCGTGTCTCCGCTCACCAGCTTGAACAGGCTCATGGAGGTGCTGAGGGTCGTGAAGGCCGAGTCCAGCGTCGAGCGGCCCCACACAGCGTCTGGCTCGAGCTTGAGCTTGGCGTCGAGGGCCTTGAGCGAGAGCGCGAGGTTGACGACGTCGAAGCCAAGCGCCACCTTGCTGAGCGCCGCGCTGACCTTCTGATCGCCGACCGCGTCCTCGCCGAGGAACTCCTTGATCTTCTTGATCCGCGGGTCGAGCTGGAGCGACTCGAACTTGAGCTTCTTGACCCGGCTCCCCTCCCGAAAGAGCGTCTCGCGCGTGGGCCCCGAGCCGGCCGCGATCGCGTCGCTCCCCTCGCCGAGCAGCTTCTGCGCCCACGTGCGGACGCGCTGCTCGAGGGCCAGGTGATCGCTGGTCTTCTCGATCTCCGTGCCGGCGATCACTGGGATCAAGGCCTCTTTGAAGATCGACATCACGGACTTCGAGGCGAAGCGGGTGTTCTTGAACACGGTCTGACCGACGGGCTTCTCGATCTCGCTCAGGATGTAGGCGTTGAGGAAGTGCGGGTGCTTGCCCTGCTTGAGCGAGTCGCTGTAGTAGCGCGACTCGCCGAAGCTCTCGACCTGCCGCTTGTAGTAGTTGGCTCCGGTGAGCGACTCCGAGAGTCGGTCCGTCATGGCGGCGTAGTGCCACAGCCAGAAGGCAGGCTCGCCATCCAGAGGCTCGCTCGACTCAGCGAAGGGGTGCTCCCGCGAGAGGAACGCCTCCTCCGTCAGCAGCATCAGGTCATTCTCCAGCCAGTCCACGAGGGCGCGGGCCGCGCGCTCGACGTGCACCTGCGACTCCTTGCGCGCCAGGCTGCGCTGGCCCACGAACTGCAGCATCCCCAGCAAGCGGCGCGGCGAGACCTCCCGGGTGACCGTGTCGTAGGAGAGCGGCGAGTCGAGCAGCTCGAGCGCCTCCCGCACGTATCTGCCCTTGAAGGACAAGGGCGGCCCCTCGATGTCATCGTCGACGTCGCTCAAGAGCGCGTCGTTGTGCAAGAGCAGGCTCGCCAGCTGAGTCGAGAGGAACTCGAGCTGAGTCGCCTTCTTCTTGGCCACGCTGCTCGGCCGCACATGGGCCTTGAGGTGAGCGTTCCAGCGCTTCTCGTAGCGTCCGTGCAGCCAGCGGCCGATCTCGAGCGGGTCGTAGCCGACCACGGCCGGGAGCTCTCGCTGCTTGTGGAAGTCCTCTGCCCCGAGCAGGATCAGGTCGGGGTTGGGGGGGTCCTCGGGGTCGTATGCCGGGTTGGGCAGGTGGGCCAGCGAGACCTCGAGCGCCGCGAGGACCTCGTCGATATCAGCGTTCGCGGCCGGCTGATAGCGCCACTCGAAGAGCTCCGGGATGTGCTTCGCCACCGCTCCCGCGAAGGTCTGGCCCACCTCGAGGGGCAGGCGGACCTGGCTGACCAGGACGCGGTAGTTGCTCAGTCCGTAGGGCTGCAGGGGAAGCGCGAACGAGGAGAGGAACTCGCTCTCCTCAGCGTGCTGCGGCCCTCGCCGCTGGTCACGCACACTCGCGAGGTCCTCGTCGGAGGCGAGCCAGATCCCGCGCCGCGAGTCGACGAAGAGCTCGTGGAGCAAGAGCATCGTGTGGTCGTAGACGTAGACCCACTTGTCGAGCACCGGCTTGACCTCGCCCTCGCCCCGGCCGGGTCGCCCGACCCGCTCCGCGAACAGGAAGGGGTCGCTGAAGTGAAACGCGAGGTCGCTCACGAGCTGGCCTCCGGTCCAGCGACCTGGGCGACTTCACGCCGCATGCTGTCGGGGCTCCAGAGTCCGTTCTGGAGCTCGAAGCGAACGTGGGAGAACACCGTCGTGCTGATTCCGGGCCCGTGGATCCGCCGCAGCGCGTAGGTCTTGGTCCAGTCGATCCCGCTGAACACGACCCGATTCAACCCGTCCACGGCGACCGCGTCGTCGCAGTCCCCGACGCGGTCGATCGCGCCGTCCTCACTGACGAGCTGAAAGCGCTGGCCCTCGACCCCGGCCGGCGCGCGGAAGGTGACCGCGACCTCCGTCGTCTCCCAGCCGCCGGGCTCCGCGGGAATCTCCAGCTCCTCGAACTCGAGCTCCCCCTCGTAGACCGCGCTCGGACTCAGTCCGCCGAGCTCCGCTCGCTGCTGGGGGCCAAGCAGGACCAGGTCGACGAAGCGGCGCGCCTCCTCGCTCTGAGGCTGGGGCAGGCGCGGCGAGTCGCTCTGGCTGGCGCCCGCGGCGAGCAGGGGCGGCTCGCTCAGGCGCAGCGCCTCCCGCCCCACCCCGCGCTTCTCCAGCCAGCGCTCGAACTCGAACTGCAGGACATCGAAGAGCGCCCCCAAGGTGTTGACGCCGCACACGCCATCCACGAGGAGCTCGCCCGCGAAGCGCTCGTTGTACTGCTCCTGAAAGCCCTCCAAGCCGGCCTTGGCCGCCGCGTCGACGTCGGGAGTCACCGGGCCGGGGTCGCAGCTCCAGCCGCGCTCGCGAGTCAGGTAGGCCAGATAAGCCTTCACGTCGCGCAGCGAGCCGTGCTCGGTCGCGGTCTCGACCCAGCCCTCGCGATCGCGCTGAATCAGCTGCAGCACGCCTCGGGCGCGGGCTTCGCTGAGCGCGTGGTTGTGGGCGTCGCTCCCGACGGCGCTGGCGTGCCCGACCAAGAGGAGCTCGTGATCGGGCGCCTGAGCCAGGTAGGTCGCCGCGCGGACCAGGGCCTGCAGGGGATGGTGCTCGCGCTCCTCCTCGGGCATCGCGAGGCCTGAGTCGTTGGCGCAGCGAAGGGCGCTCGCCTCTACCCGGAGGAGCACCTGGGGCGGCGGCGCCTCGGCCGCCTCGGTCGGGAGCTCGACGGTCGCGCGGTTCATGGCGCTGAACTCGAGGTCGGGCGCGAAGCCCCGCTCCGTCTCCTCGCTGACGTCGACCACGTGCAGCCCGGGGAAGCCGAACTCCGGCGGGACCGGCTCGTCCCCCGCCACGAAGAGGAAAGGCACGTCCACGAAGGGCGCCTCCGGAACGGGGAACTCCTCCACGCGCAGGTCCGCGAGCGCGAAGTCGACCCCCAGCTTGACCTGACCCAGGTCGTCCTTCGGGAAGAGGCGCACGATCAGCACGTCGCGCGAGGCCGGCTGCTGGCCGGAGTCGTAGAGCCCGAGCGCGGCCTTCCTCGAGAGGACGCGCGCCACCGCGGGCTCGACGAGCGCGTAGGGGTCGTAGAGCGGCTCTCCTCGCGGGGTCGGCGACTCGACCTGCCCCCTCAAGAGCTGGAACTTCGCGCGCGAGACGACGAAGGTCCGCGTCTTCTCCGGCGCGAGGCTCCAGCTCGACTTCGCTGCGTCGCACTTCGGGCAGCTCGCGTTGCTATCGAGCACCTGCGCGCGGCAGGTTGGACAAGACCAGGGCATGGGCCGCTCCCTCAACGGGGCGAACAGTAGCACAGGCTCAAGGCAGCCCGCGCTCGACCCCACGCTTGCGGTCGAGGCGGTCGCACAGCGCACGGACTTGGCGCAGCGAGCGTGCGCCTCCCGCACGCACGCTCGCGATCGCGCGCGTGCTCCGCTTGCGCAGGTCGCTCAGCGGACCCTTCTCCCCCGACGAGGACAAGGCCTCCTGGAGGTCGGCGAGCGCTCCCTCGCGCTGGGGTGGTGAACAGCGCAGGCGCACGTAGGCCCGCCGCACCAGCCAGCCTGCGTAGGGGGCGCGCTGGTTCGTGGACGCGAGCAGACGATCGATCGCTTCCAGCGCTTGGTCGAAGCCCGCCTCCAGGCGCAGCGTGGCGCGCCACACGACCACGGCCGCCAGCGGATAGGCCAAGCGCTCCTCACGGGAGACGCCGGCGTGCCGCAGGTCGATTCCGCGCAGCGCGGCGAGCGCCTCGCGCCGCGCGAGCTCGTCCTGGTCCTGGGTCGGCGTGGGTCCGCGCAGGAGCGCCCACGCCTTGCGGAAGCGGACCAAGGGGAGCGGCGACTCGGCGAGGGAAGCGTCGAAGTCCGCGAGCGCTCGCTGATGGTCGCCGCGGAGACGCCAGCACTCGCCGCGAGCCGCGAGCAGCCGGGCTCTGCTCTCGGCTGGCAGGCCGGCCTGGCCCTCGAGCAGCTGAGTGATCCGCTGGACCCCCTCCTCGTAGCGCTCGGCCACGCGCAGCACGTGCCCGAGCAGCGCTGCCATCTCCCACTTGACCGCTCCCGGCGGGGAGCCCCTGTAGGCCCGCTCGACGAAGGGCAGGTAGCCCTCGGCGACCAGCTTCCGGTCGGGGCGCGTGGTGTCGTCGAGGAACACGAAGTGACGCGCCACGCGGACCTGCAGCTCCGTGTCCTGCGGACGAAAGGCTGCGGCCCGCGGCGCCGTCCAGAACACGGTGCGCGTCCGGGAGAGCCCGAACTCGAGCAAGGCGTCGATCTCGGGGCCGGTCACGCCGTTGACCGGGTCGAGCAGGTGCAGGAGCCTCAGCAGCCGATAGGCCTTGAAGTTCGGCTTGTCGGGGGCCTCCTTCGCGTATGCCTTGACGCCTCGCAGCCAGACGAGGTAGCGCTCGAGCAAGCGCCGGGCTCCGCGCAGCATTCGCCCCCGCGCTTCGTCTCCGAGCTGGTCGATCGCCTGGATCTGCTCGGCGAGCTGCAGGGCCTGGGCGAGGTCGGGGAGCTCGATCGACTCCGCCGCGCGCCGAGCCAAGGCCTGATCCCGCCAGCCGGCGAGCTCAGGGCGCCGCAGTCCGCTCTGCGCCAGGGTCTCGGGCGTGACTTGTGCCTTGACCAGCCCCCGCAGAACCTCTGCGGCCAGCGGGAGCTCCCCTGCCTGCTCCAGACGAGCGAGCTCCGCCAGCTGGGCGTCAGCGTCTCGACCCTCCGCGTGGGCCAGCAGCCCCTCCCAGGTGAGCAGCTCCGCCCGCGCGACGCGAAGGCGCCCCGCCGCGCCGGCGGCCTCCAGCCGCTGGAGCTCAGCGCGCAGGTCCGCCGCTTCGGAGGCGTCCTGCAGGGGCCGGGCGGCGTAGAGGCCGGCGTGGATGCGGGTCGCCAGCGCAGCGACCTGGGCCGCGCTGGGCGGCTCGCCCGAGGTCCCCGCCCATGGCGCTCGCAGGACCCACCCTGTCCCCAGCGCCACCGCCACCAGCGCGGAGGTCAGCGCGGCCGCCCTCCGCAGCGAGCGCCCCCCTCCCACCGCGGCCACGGGGCGCCCCGCCCGCAGCGCGACAGCGAAGGCCTCTGCCGAGGCGAAGCGCTCCTCCGGGTCCTTGGCGAGGGCCTTCATGCACACCAGCGATAGCCACGCTGGAACCTCCGGGCGCGCCTCGTCGGGGGGCTGCGGCTCCCGCTCCAGGACCATGGTCAAGACCTCTAGCCCTCCGCCCGCGTCAGCGAACATGTACCCGCCGGTCAGGCATTCATAGAGGATCGCGCCGAGGGCGTAGACGTCAGTGCGCGGACCGATCTCCTCGCGGAGGGCGCGAACCTGCTCGGGCGCCATGTAGGCGGGCGTCCCCACGAGCATGTGCGTGCGGGTCAAGGTCTCGACGTCGAGCAGCTGCGCGACGCCGAAGTCGACGAGCAGCGGCCGTCCAGACGCGGTGAAGAGCACGTTGGCCGGCTTGAGGTCCCGGTGCAGGATCCCGTGATCATGCACGTGCTGCAGGCCGTCCGCGAGCTGCGCGATCAGCTCCGCGGCCTCGGCGGGCGCCATCGGCCCCTCCGCGAGTCGGCTCGCCAGGTCCCCGCCCTCCGCGATCTCCATCACGAGGAAGGCCTTGCCGCCCTCATGACCGGCGCCGAACACCCGCAGCACGTTGGGGTGGCCGTCCACTTGCGCCTGCGCTACGCCCTCCCGCCGGAAGCGCTCGAGCGCTTCGGGCTGCAGGCTGTGGACCACCTTGATCGCCCGCCGGGCCCCCGTCACCGAGTGCACCGCGCCGTAGACGGCCCCCATCCCGCCTTGCCCCAGGCGCGCGACGAGCTCGTAGCCCGCGATGTGGCCGAGCCCTGGCTCGCTGCCGCGGCGCAGGGCTGCGCGATAGCGCTCGATCTCGGGTGCGCCGAGACCCGCTGCGAGCAGCGCCTGGTCGAGATCGCCCGCGCCTCGCAGGCGCTGCAGCGTGGCCACGTCGAAGCGACGCTCCCGCAGCAGCAGCCGGAGCAACTCGAGGTCTTCCTGCCTCACGCTTGGCAGTCTGCCAAGCCCAGCCGGGTGCCGCTAGCAGCGATCCCTCGTGGGGGTCCGCGCCACGTATCCTCGCGTCATGGAGGAACCCGATCTCTGCGGAGCTGAGTTCTCGGGCGTGCGAATCGAGCGCCTGCTCGCCCGGGGCGGCATGGGCGCGGTCTACCTCGGCCACACCGCGAGCGGTGAGCCTCGCGCCCTCAAGTTCCTGGCCCCGGAGGTGTCCCGCGACCCGGCCCTCCAGCAGCGCTTCGAGCGTGAAGGCCAGTCGCTGGAGAAGGTCCCCCCGCACCCCAACGTCGTACGGGTGTATGGGGTCCACCGCGACGAGCTCCTCGACCAGCCCTACTTGCTGATGGAGGTGCTCGAGGGGCGCTCCCTCGAAGAGCTGCTGCGGAGCGGCGCCCAGTTCGACCCCAGTCGGGCGATTCAGATCGGGATCTCGGCCGCGCGCGGGCTCGGCGCGCTGCACCAGGCCGGCTTGATTCACCGCGACGTGAAGCCGGGGAACCTCGTCGAGCTGTCGCGCGGGGGCTTGAAGGTCGTCGACCTCGGCCTGGCCAAGGACTTGTTCCTGAGCGGGCTGACGCAGCCCGACCGCGTCGTCGGCACGATCACCTACATGGCCCCTGAGCAGTGGCGAGGCGGCGAAGTCGGACCCGCGACCGACGTGTTCGGGCTGGGCGCGACGCTCTACCACCTGCTCTGCGGAGCGCCGCCCTTTCGCGGCGACATCTCCACGATCCAACGCGCGTGCACGAGCGGCGCTTGGGACCCGCTCTCAGCGCGCGCCCCCCACGTGCCCGCCGCCCTGGCGCAGGTCGTAGAGCGGATGCTCGCGCTGGATCCCAGCGAACGATACCCGCGCATGGACTCGGTCATTCGCGCGCTGGTGGAGGCTTTGGGCGGCGGCGAGTCGAGGGGCGACCCCTACCTGGTGCTCGTCGGCGGAGGTCGCCGCTGGGTCCTCAGCGGCAGCAGGCACTTTGGAATCGGCAGCGCCGCCGACCAGCCCGTTCGCCTGGAGGACCCGAGCGTCGCCCCGCGACATGCTCGCCTCTCCCACAAGCAGCGGGGCTTCGTGCTGCGCGGCCTCCGCGACACGAGCGGGACTTGGGTCTCCGAGGAGCCCGTCGGTGAGCAGCCCCGCCTCCTCACGGACGGCGACCTGCTCCGCTTCGGAGCGGTCGAGCTCCGCTTCGTCCTGCCCGATGGAGATCGCCCGCCCGCGTACCTGAGTGACGTCGAGCGCGCGCCCGCCTCCCCCGAGACCCTGGCCGAGCTCGTCGCCAAGGACGATCCACGCAGCGTGCTGTGGTGCCTCGAGCAGCTCGCGCTCTCGTCACGCCGTGGCGAAGCGGCTCCCGAGGGAGATCTGCGCGGAGGGCCCAGCGCGTGGCGCGCGCGCCTGGTCGCTCAGATCGGGCGAGACCTGGGACCGACCCTCGAACCCTGGCTGCTGTGGTGGGCCCGCGTCCGCCTCCGCCAACCGCTCCAGTTCGGTCCAGCCTGCGTTCCAGCGAGCTTGGAGATCGTTCAGGGCTCAGCGAGACAGGAGCGGACCCTCGAGGGAGTCACCCTGATTGGGCGAGATCCAAAGTGCCAGATCTGCATCCCGCACCCCGACCTGCCCCGACTCGCGGCGCGGATCTTGCGCTTGCACCAGCTGTGGGTCGTGGTCGCCGAGCAAAGCGCAGGAGCGAGGGTCCTCGAGCCAGACCGTCCCCTCGCCTTCCACGGGCTGCAGCTCGTGTTGCGTAGCCCGCGAAAGCTCTAAACCTGAAGGGCTCTCGAGCCTAGAAACGATGCCCCGGGCGAGGCCCGTGCTCGGTCTGGGTCAGGATCTCGACGCCCTCCTCGGTCATGAGCAGGGTGTGCTCGAACTGCGCCGAGAGCTTCCCGTCCACCGTGCGGGCGGTCCAGCCGTCGCGCTTGTCGACGCGACAGCCCTTCTTCCCCACGTTGATCATGGGCTCGATCGTGAAGCACATGCCCGGCTCCAGGATCGAGTTGGCGGCGCGCGGCTCGGGGTAGTGAGGGACACCCGGGTCGGTGTGGAAGGTCTTGCCGATCCCGTGGCCCTGGAACATCTCGACCACCGAGTAGCCGCGCTCGTGCGCGATCTCGACGATCGCCTCGCCGATCTCGATCACCCGACTGCCCGGTCCGATCGCCTCGATCCCCGCGTAGAGACAGTCGAACGCGCACTGGGTCACCCCGCGCGCCTCCTCGCTGCACTCGCCGATCAGGAAGGTCTCCGACTGATCGCCGTGCCAGCCGTCCACGATGGAGGTCAGGTCGACGTTGACGATGTCCCCCGGCTGGAGCTCGTACTCGTCGGGGATCCCGTGGCAGACGACCTCGTTCACGCTGGTGCAGCTGCTCTTGGGGTAGCCCTTGTAGCCGAGGCAGGCCGGAATGTGGCCAGCGTCCTGGGTGTACTCACGCACGAAGTCGTCGAGGTCGACCAGCTTCACGCCGGGACCGATCCGCTCGCGAACCAGGTCGAGCAGGTGGGCGTTGAACTTGCCCGCGGCGCGCATCCCGTCGCGCTCACCGGCGCTGAGGATCGGCGCCCGGCGCCGGCGCGGGCGCGTCCGCAGCGCCGTGGAGGGGCTCAGCAAGCTCGAGACCAGGCTCCGACCGCCGCTGGCAGGGGCAGCCTGACCGGCTGGCGGGCTCGAGGAGCCGTGGCACTTCTTGTATTTCTTGCCCGAGCCGCAGGGGCAGGGGTCGTTGCGCTTGGTCTTGACCATGGGCCTCTCATGACACCCGAGGTGTGGGACCTTCGCAAGGTTGGAGGCGACAGGCTATCGTCTGGGCGTGAGCCAACGAGACGGAGTCCTCGTTCAGGAAGACCGCCGCGGCCGAGTCGCGGTGGTGCCCGTGTGGGACAAGCTCCTCATCGGAGCCGACCGGGAGCGTGTCGGGCTCGCGATCCGCGGCGACAAGAGCGTAGAGCCGGTCCACGCCGAGCTGAGCGCGACCTTCGACGGACGAGTCACGGTCAAGGACCTCAGCCAGGGCGGCGTGTGGGTCAACGAAGTGCCCGTCCAGGGCGAAGCCCCCGCCAACCCGGGCGACGTGATCCGCCTCGGTCCCCAGCGCACCGTCGCCGTCCTGGGCCTCCTCGACTCCAAGGCCCCCGTCCGCGCGCTGGGACTCCTGAGGGTGCCCCAGCGGATCGCGAACCTGATCTTCCTGCGCCTGATCGGGCGCGGCGCCGCCGGCGTCGTCTACGAAGCCTTCGACGAGAGCGAGAACCGCCGCTGCGCGGTCAAGGTCCTCGTCTCGGGGGGGCGCGCCCACCCCGAGCTGATCGAGCGCTTCAAGCGCGAGGCGCGCCTGCAGTCGACCCTGCGCGACTACCCCGGGATCGTCTCGATGCACACGCTCGGGACCCTGCCCGACTCGGGCGAGCTCTACTGCGTGATGGAATACGTCACGGGCGACACCCTGCGCACCCGGATCCACGAGGGGCTCGAGCGCGTGGAAGGGGTGCGCCTCGTCTCTCGCGTCGCGCGCGCCGTCCACTACGCCCACGAGCACGGCCTGCTCCACCGCGACCTCAAGCCCGCCAACGTCCTCGTCAGCGACTCGGGCTCCGTTCGGCTGACCGACTTCGGCCTCTGCAAGGCGCTCGAGGAGGACGACGGCCTGACCACCACCGGGGTCATGCTGGGCACCCCGAGCTTCATGGCCCCCGAGCAGATCGACGACGCCAAGCGCGTCACCGAGACGGCCGACGTCTACGCGCTCGGCGCCATGCTCTATCAAGTCCTGACCAAGACCCTGCCCTTCGCCGGCAAGAACATCCCAGCCCTCCTCGAGCGCGTCGCGACCGGGGACAAGGAGCCGCCGCGCCACCTCGACCCCACCATCCCGGCCGAGCTCGAGCAGACCTGCCTCCGCGCCATGGCCCTCGACGCCGAGGAGCGCTTCCAGAGCGCCATGGAGCTAGCCAAGGCCCTCGAGGCCTGGATCAAGCAGACCGAGCCGCGCGAGCGCGTCACCCTCCGCCTGCCCGACCCCTCGCAGGCCCAGACCCAGATCAGCAAGAAGAAGCGCAAGCGCTCCTCCCGCGACGACCCGACGCGGCGCCCCGAGCGATGAGCCCTGAAGAGGTGGTCCTGCAGGCGGCGCTCGCGCGCGGCTATGTCAGCGCGCCGCAGCTGGAGGACCTGCGCGCCGAGGCCAGCGCCGCCGGCGTCGGCCTGCTCCTCAGCCTGATCCTCGAGCGCACCCGCTGCCTCCGCGACCAGATCGCGAGTGGCCGCGGCCCCGTCAAGGGCTTGATCATGGGGCTCCGCCTCGCGGTCGACGACCACGAGGAGGCTGCTCAGCTGCTCTCCCGCGAGCGCCCCAGCCTCCTGCGCCGGCCCTTCAAGGGCCAGCGGTGAGCGCCTTCGAGGCCTGGCTCCCGCGCCTGCGCGAGCTGGGAGACGAGGTCCGACGCGCCGTGGGAGAGGTGCAGCGGTCCGCCAGCGCGAGCGCCCTCAGCCGGCCCGCCGGCGAAGGGGTCGGCGACGTGACCTTCGCGCTCGACGTCGTCGCCGAGCGCGCCGTGGAGGCCTGGCTCGAGCGACGGGTCGACCCGCTCAGCCTCCTCAGCGAAGACCACGGCTGGCGGCACCGCGGCGGCGAGGACTTCGACCACGGCGGACCGCGGATCGCGATCGACCCGATCGACGGGACCCGCCCGCTGATGGCCGGCCTGCGCTCGGCCTGGGTGTGCATTGGCCTCGCCCCGCCCGGGCAAGGGCAGCCGCGTCTGCGCGACCTCAGCGGCGGGCTGCTGGTCGAGCTCCCCCTCCCCGGTCAGCGGCAGCGACGCACCCTGTGGGCCGAGCGCGGGGGACCCTGCTGGCTCGAGCGGGCCGAGGGCGAAGCCGCGGCGGCTCCCCAGGAGCTGCGGGTCGACCCCGACGACCGCTGCGACCACGGGCTGTTCTGCTTCTTCCATTACCACCCGCGCCAGCGGGTCGACATGGCCCGGATCGAGCAGGCCTTCTTCGCCCGCCTCGAAGAGCACGAAGGCGCCGAGCTGCGCGCCTGCTACCCCGACCTCTACTGCTCCTCCGCCGGCCAGCTGGCCCTGCTGGCGCTCGGGACCTACCGCTTCCAGGCCGACCTGCGCGCCTGGCTCCCCGGCAGCGAAGGCGCGCCCCTCTGCAAGCCCTACGACCTGAGCGGGGCGCTCGTGGTCGCCGAGGCGGCCGGGGTCGTGGTGCACGCGCCGCCAGCCGAGGGCCACGCCACGCCGCCCCTCGACGCGCCCCTCGACGCTCGGACCCCGCTGGCCTTCCTCGGCTACGCCAACGCGCCCACCGCCGCGCGCCTCGGTCCCCACCTCCTGGCCGCGATCGACGCTTGGCGGAGCTCGTGAAGCGCGTCCTCCCCTGGCTGGGCCTCGCCAGCGCGCCGCTGCTCCTGGCAGGCCTGAGCTGGCTGCTCGCCGCCCCCGCCGCCCCGAGCGCGGAGTCGCGCGCGGCCGCCCAGCGCGTCGAGGCGGGCTGGGCCTACTCCTGGCTGGTCGGCCTCCAGAAGCGCTTTCCCGCGCGCGAACCCGGCACGCAGGCCCACCGCGGCGGCGTGGAGCTGATCGCCGAGTCCTTCCACGAGGCGACCGGCGCGGTGCGCGTCGACTCCCCCGCAGACGGGCCCCGCGGGCCGATCTTCAACGTGCTGGCGCGCGTGCGCGGCCGCGACCCCGCCCGGCGCGTGCTGCTCGCCGCCCACCACGACTCGGTGCCTGGCGCGCCGGGCGCGATCGACGACGGCGGCGCGGTGGCCGCGCTGCTGGCAGCCGCCCGGGCCCTCCGCGCCGGACCTCCCCCGCCCTGCGACGTCGAGTTCGCGATCTTCGACTACGAAGAGTGGGGGCTGCTGGGCGCGAAGGCCCACGCCCGCGCCGAGGCCCTCTCCTCGCGGCCCTCGCACCTGGCCGTGGTCGCCGTCGAGCTCGTCGGCTGGCACCAGGACGACCTCGTCGCGCACACGATCCCGCACGGCTTCGCCTGGGACGCCCCCGGGATCGCGCCCGCCTGGCTCCCCGCCGCCCTGCGCCGCGCGGGCCGCGCCGCGGGCCAGCCGGTCGGGCTGGGCGACCCCCTCGTCTCCCCCTGGTATCAGGCCACGATCCGCGTGCTGAGCGTCCAGACCGGCAGCGACGCGGGCGCCTTCAGCGAGCTCGGCCACCCGGCCGCGATGCTCACGGGCTCCTCCCTCAGCAACTTCTACGCGCACTACCACCAGCCGAGCGACGACCTGAGCCAGGTCGACCCGACCCGGCTCGACGACGCGGCCCGCGTCGTCACCGCCGCCGCCTGGGAGCTGGGCGCCCTGAGCGACCCTCCCCGGGCGTTGGGCGCGCCCTACCTGGACCTCGGCGAGCGCGTGCTGGGTCGGGCCGCGCTCGGTCTGATCCAGCTCCTGGCGGCCCTGGCCCTGGGCCTGGCCGCCGTCGACGCGCGCCGGCTGGGGCGCGGCGCCGAGGCGCTCGGGTTGGCGGGCCTGTGGGCGGCCCTGGTCGGCCTCGGCGCGCTGGCCTCGCCCCTCGGGGCGCTGTGCTTCGTCCCCTTGGCCTCCGCCCTGGTCGTCGCCCGCCACCTCGCCCCCGCGGGCCGGGTGCTGTTGCTCTTGCTGGGGGCCGCCCCGGCCCTGATCGAGGTCCTGCTGGTGGTCGCCGCCAGCAGCAACTTCGGCTTCGGCTGGCGCGGCGGCGCGGCCGAGACCGGGCTGATCCTCTTGGCCCTCGCAGCCAGCGTGCTGGCGAGCGCCGCCAGCGAGAGCCCCGGGCCGAATCCGCCCGCTCTGAAAAGCGACTGAAACGCCTCAGGCGAGTCCCAGCCCGACTCCCTCCTGCCAGCGCGACCGACCCTTGAGCAGAGCCTGAAAGGTGAAAGGGACCTAAGTCCTTCCCCGGCAGGCTGGCACGCCCCTTGTGCAACGACTGCTGGCACGAAGGAGGAAGGCCATGAAGCGGTCCGTGTTGGTGTTTGCGTTGTTCGTTTCCGTCCCAGGCTTGGCCTGGGCGCAGGGAGAGGGCGAGCTGGAGCAGCGCTCCAAGGGGTATCGCTGGACCCGAGGGAAGGTCCGCTTCGACCTCGTCGACCGGGGCAAGCGCTGGTCGAAGAAGGACGCTGAGCGAGTGGCCTCGGCCTTCGACCGGCTGCCTGACGCCCTGCTGCGACCGGCCAGCGACTGGAAGGTCCGCTGGTATCGAGATCCGGTCACGACCGGCCGTGGAGGCGAGAAGAAGCCCGACGCCTCGGCGACCACCGTGGTCGAGAAGGCCTGGATCAGCATGTCCGACACGCTATTCAAGAAGGGCCGCGAGGACAAGTGCTACTCGACGGTCACCCACGAGCTGGGGCACGTGATCCAGTACGCCCTGCGCAGCAGCAACCCCTACGTGGCGCGCGCGCTGGTGGCCTCGCTCGGCACGCCGGGGTTCACCTCGATCTCCTGGACCCTGGCGGCCACCGACGGGCTCAAGAGCTACAACGGCTTCGTCAGCGACTACGCCCGCAGCGGCAACCGCGAGGACTTCGCCGAGTCGGTCGAGTTCTACTGGCTCAACCCGCGCGAGCTCGAGCGCGCCAACCCGCGCAAGTACCGCTTCATGCGGGACGAGGTGTTCAAGGGCGTCCTGCCGCCGAAGTCGCAGCGGCTCACGAACTGGAAGCGGACCGCGCTGGTCCGCCCCGAGCTGCGGAGCCTCTCCAAGAGCGAAGGCCGCCGCGCCTCGCTGGTCAAGGTGCGCGGCAAGTACTTCATGGGCCCGCTCGACGGCGGCTACAACCGGGTCAGCTTCCGCGGCAAGCGCGCGCTCCACCTCCCGGTCTCGCGCTCCACGATCTGGTCCTGGGTGCCGGCCTTCGCCAAGACCGGCTCCAACCCGGTGCGCGTGCGCACCCAGGACGGCAGCTCCGAGGAGCGGGCCTTCCGGGTCAAGAAGCCCTGGTGGAAGTTCTGGTAATGCAGCGCTTCGCCCCCCTGGCGGCCCTGGCCCTGGCCCTCGGCTCGCTCCTCCTCCTCTGCGCCCCCGAGCAGGAGCCCTCCCGCCCGCCGCTCGCCGAGGCCGCCCCTGGGCTCGCCCCCGCGCCGCGCCAAGCGCAGGCGCCGACCCCCGCGCGCCGCGTCGCGCTCCCCGAGCAGGCGCAGGGCCTCAGCCCCGGGCCGCAGGCGCCTCGCGCCCGCTCGCTGCGCGGCCGCGTGCTCGATCCGCAGGGCCAGCCGATCCCTGGGGCGCGGGTCGCCCTGCGGGCGCTGCCTGGCGGCTCGGTCCAGGGCGTCCTCGCTGACGAGGCGGGCGCCTTCGCCTTCGCGGA
>MDTG01164858.1_pt1 | contig 23581 bp, 17 predicted proteins | sample 811421 | NCBI WGS metagenome assembly MDTG01 (sample SAMN05326645, study PRJNA326480) | marine metagenome | isolation source: seawater | place: Pacific Ocean: South East | collected 2011
CCAAGCAGCCGAGGCTGCTTGCCGTCCGGAGCGGGGTCGCCGGGGCCGGCGAAGCGGCCGCGGAGGGGGGTCGCGCGGCCGGGCTGGCGGGGGTCGTTGGGCCGTGCCCTGGGCACGGCCCTCAACCCAGCGGACGACCCGCGGCAACCGCCGATAGTCCCCAGCCGCTCAGCCCTGCAGCGGAGGGCGCCAGCGTCCCGACCCACAGGGGTCGCGTCCCTCGAGCGCCGCCTGCGCGGCCGCCTGCGCGCTGCGCTTCTCGTGAGCGAGGAGCTCGCCAAGGCGTGCTCGGACGGTCGCGCCCTCATGCCAGCCCTCGCGCACGACGAGGGAGCAGAGGGTCTCGACCAGGTAATCGCCGGCGTCGACCTGGAGCGAGTCCACGAGTTCGTCGCGACACTGCAGGTGCAGCCCGCGATACACCAGGGCGCGCACGACGCGCTCGCGCAGGTAGTGCCAGCCCTCGATCCGCAGCGCGGCGCGGAGCGAGTCCAGCAAGCGCGGATGCTCCTCGCAGAGGTGCGCCAGGGCGACAGCAGCCCAGGCAGCCGTCGGCCCACGGGCTGAGTCCAAGGCTTGCTCGAGAGCCGGGATCGCAGCGGGGCCAGCCTGAGCTAGAGCGCGGGCTGCGGCCTCGACGAAAGCGTGCTCATGGAAGCCCTCGCCGTTGAGGAGGCCGCTCAGTCCGGCGATCGCGCGCGGTGTCCCCAGGCGCCCCAAGGCCCTGATCAGCGTCCAGGAGCCGCGTCCTGGCTGGCCAATGTGCTGGCGAGCCTTCAGGCGCCGCAGGCGCTCGAGGACCTCGTCCTCGGCGCAGAGCGCACCCGAACCTAGGTGCGCGACGAGCTCCAGCGCCTGCTGCTCGGGCGAGACCCCGGACTCCTGAAAGCCGCGCAGAGCCGCCAGCGTGGCCTTCGGGCCGAAGTGCTTCAGACGCGCCAGCGCCTCCTCGCAGCGGTTCCAGCCGCGGGCGAACTCCTCGCACCACTCGACCAGGGTGCGCCCCTCATAGGTCCAGCCGGCACGAGCGCTGAGGTCGGCCACGGCGTCGAGGAGCAGACGACTACCCGGGTCGGCCGCCAAGGCTGCCTCGGCGGCGGCCAGCTCGTCGCTCAGGCCAGGACGCAGGACCGAGACCAGGTCCCGCACCGAGTCGCCGTGCCCCACCAGCCAGGGCGCCAGGCGCTCGTGGTGGTAGCGGGTCAGCAGCGCCCGCGCCTCGCTCGGGGAGAGGCGACCCGCCAGCTCGAGTCCCTCCAGCGCCGCCTTGGCCGCAGCCATCGCCAACGCGCGCACGGAGCGCTCAGGCTCCGGCTCGGGCAAGCGCTCGCGGCCGCGCTGACGCAGGAACGCCAGCAGCTGCTCGAACTCGGCCCGACGCTCCCGCTCCTGCTCGGCGTCGGGCTCGAGGGGCGCGTGCACGGCCATGTGGGTGAAGCAGCAAGCGTGCAGGACGCGGTAGAAGTGCGGCTCGTCGCCGAAGCCGAAGCTCTTGGGGTCGCACCAGAAGTCGCCCGAGACGCGCCCCGGGTCGAGGCGCGCAGTCGGCGGCCAAGCCCGCAGCGCCTCTCGGGTCTCCCGCAGCGCGCGCGTGGGCGGATCCACGTAGCGCCCCTTGGTCGGCATGCCCGGCAGGACACGATCGAGCGCAGCCTCCGAGGCGTGGAGGGCGAAGCGGACCCACTCCTCGTGCAGGTGCGCTGGTGGCAACTCGCTGGGCCCGACCAGCGCCAGGGCAGCGGGGTAGCCGAGCCACGCGGCGAAGGCCAAGCGGGCCGGCTCTAGCTGGCCCTCGCGCATGCGCTGAGCCAGGTAGGCTGCCTCGTCCTCGGCGGAGTCGCTGGCCAAGTAGCGCCGGTGCAGCTCCTCTCGCTCGGCGTCACTCACAGCCGGCGCGCCTCAGGAGCGACGCGCCGCCCAGCGAGCCATGCCCTCCATGTTGATCTTGAGCGCGGCCGAAGCCGCGGCGTCGGCGCCCTTGGTCATGGCCTTCCACTTGAGCATGCCGACGTCCTCGCGCCGGGGAGCCGTAGCGAGGGCGTAGCCCACGACTCCCGGGGCCGCGAACCAGGCACCCAGGGAGTAGGCGTTGCGGATCCCGACCTTCTTCGAGAGGGCCGCGGTCTCCTTCTCGAGCAGGTGCCAAGCGACGATCTCGTAGCCGGCCCGGGCTTCGATCCGGTGCAAGACGTTCTCGTAGTGGATCGCGCCGAGGACCGGGATCTTGATCCTCTGATAGAAGCGCACACTCTGGGGCAGCTCGTAGCGCTCGTCGGGCACGGCGCGGCTCTCGACGACCTTGTCGATGTTCCCCACGTAGTTGTCCACGTCCATGACCGCGGCCAAGAGCTTCTCGGGGTCGACCCCGGGGATGGCCATCACCCCCACTCCTTCCTTGGTCGGCCGGCCGCCGTAGCTCCAGTTCTTGAAGCTCATGCTCGAAGGCGGTGAAGAGGGCAGGTGCGGGACGACCCGCTCGACGAATTCCAAGTGCTCCATGCCCCAAGACTAGCCGAGGGCCACCCGGATCGCCCCCCGCTTCAGCGCGCGCTCGACGTCCGGGCGGCTGTCCCCTGGGACCCCGCCGTGGAGCGCGCTCAGCGAGTCCCGCGCAGCCTCCCGATCCTCGTCGCGCACGCCGCGGACCGCGAGCGCCATCGCGCGCAGCGCGGCTCCGTGCTGCGGGTCCTCTTCTCCCGCGCGCTCCAGGCGATCGCAGAGCTCACCCGCGTCGACCGGGGCGTCGCCGTCGGCCGGACCGCCCATGCCCCGCCAGAGCGCCGCGAGAGCCTGGGCGTGCAGGCTCGCGTCCTCCTCGCTGCGGATGATCCGACCGCTCGCCAGCACTCCGACGCGGAAGGTGTGCCACAGGATCTGACGCACGCCTTCCCAAGGCAGCCAGGCACACGCCGCGCTGACCACCCGCACCTCGTCCTCGCGCAGCTCGCTGATCGCGAGCGCGGCCGGGTGACCCGCCAGCGCAGCCAGCGCCAAGCGCTGCGGTGAGAGGTCGCCGCGACGAACGCGGCGGCCTCGAGCTCGCCGTCGTCCCCCGCGCGCTCCCGCCGCCGACGCTCGGCGTCGGACACCGGCTAGACGGTGGCGTCGCTGCGGCTGCGAGCGACGGCGTCCTTCCAGCCGGCGTAGAGGCGCTCGCGCTCGGCCTCTTCCATCGCCGGCTCGTAGGTCTTGTCGATCGAGAGCACCGACTCGACCTCCGCGAAGTCCTTCCAGAAGCCCGCGCCCAGCCCGGCCAGGAAGGCCGCGCCCTGAGCGGTGGTCTCGATGTTCGTCGGCCGCACCACGGGCAGGCCGAGGATGTCGCTCTGGAACTGCATCAGCTTGTCGTTGACCACCGCCCCGCCGTCGACGCGCAGCTCCTTGAGCTTGGCCGCGTCGCCGAGGTCCGCCTGGAGCGCGTCGATCAGGTCGCGCGACTGGTACGCGATGCTCTCCAGCGCCGCGCGCACGATATGGCCCGCGTTGGCGCCGCGGGTCAGGCCCGTGATCACGCCGCGCGCGTCCTGGTCCCAGTAGGGCGTGCCCAGCCCGACGAAGGCCGGGACGAGATACACACCGTTGTTGTCGTCCGCCGCGATCCGCTCGCTGGCCGCCGCGTCGGGGATCAGCTTCAGCTCGTCGCGCAGCCACTGGATCACCGCGCCGCCGACGAACACCGAGCCCTCGAGGCAGTAGACGGGCTCGCCCTTGGCGTCGCAGCCGATCGTGGTCAGGAGCCCGTTGTTGCTCTCGACCTTCTCGCTGCCGGCGTTGAGCAGCGCGAAGCAGCCCGTGCCGTAGGTGTTCTTGGCCTGGCCCGGGTTCACGCAGCCCTGCCCGAAGAGCGCCGCCTGCTGGTCGCCCGCGATCCCCGTGATCGGGACCTCGGCCCCGAACACCGCCTTGTCGGTCACACCGAACTGCCCGGCCGAGGGCTTGACCTCGGGCAGGACGGACATCGGCACGTTCAAGAGCCCGCACAGCTCGGGGTCCCACGCCTTGGCGTGAATGTCGTAGAGCAGGGTCCGCGAGGCGTTGGTCGGGTCGGTCACGTGGGCCGCGCCGCCGGTCAGGCGGTCGACCAGCCAGGTGTCGATCGTGCCGAAGCGCGCCCGTCCAGCCGCGGCGCCCTCCTTGGCAGCGGGCACGTTCTCGAGGATCCAGGCCACCTTGGTGCCCGAGAAGTAGGCGTCCATGACCAGCCCGGTCTTGGCGCGGAACAAGTCCGCGTGCCCCTTCAGCTCCTGGCAGCGCGGCGCGGTCCGGCGGCACTGCCACACGATCGCGTGGTGGTAGGGCTTGCGCGTCTCGGCGTCCCACACCACCGTCGTCTCGCGCTGGTTGGTGATCCCGATCGCCGCGACCTTGCTGGGGTCCGTGTAGTCGAGCACGTCCTGAATCAGCGAGCGGGTGACCTGCCAGATCTCGTCGGCGTCGTGCTCGACCCAGCCCGGCTGCGGGTAGTGCTGCTCGAACTCGCGGTTGAGCTTCTTGACCACCTTGGCCTGCTTGTCGAAGAGCAAGACGGTGACGCCCGTCGTTCCGGCGTCGATCGCGAGCACGTAGTCACTCATGGAGCCTCCTCAGGAGCGAAGAACTCTACGCAGGGGCGCCCCGCTTCTCAACGCGCCGGCGACGCTCGCGCGCCGCGCGCGCCTCAGGGGAGGGGCTCGAGGCCCTTGGGGATCGTGCAGTCCTGGGGCAGCTTGGGCGGCGTCTTCGTCCGGTAGAGGAGAAAGGCGTCGCTCGCGATCAAGAAGCAATAGCGCCCGCTCTTGTCCGGCTTCACCGGCTCCGCGAGGGCGATCCAGGCCCCCCCGTCGGAGCTGACCCGCAACGTGACGCGGTAGCCCGGGGTCGCGAGCTGCTCCTTGCTCAACCCGAGCTGCGCCAGGTCACTCGCGTAGCGCCCGCGCTTCCGCAGGTGCTCGCCCTGCGGCCCGTTGAGGCCCATCAGGAGGCGCGCCGCCTGAGCCTCCCGCACCAGGAGGGGCCGCCGCGCGCGGAGGGCGTCTGCGTCCGCCGGACTGATCTCGACCATGCGCGAGCGACTCACGCCGCCGCCTACGGGCGCGCAGCGGATCTTGCGGGGGTCGCTCAGGACGACCCGCCACTCCTCGGCCCCTAGCCGGTAGCGCAGCTCGCTGGCCCGCGCCCCCGAGCGGACCACCTCGAGCCGACCCACGACGTCAGCGTGGATGTAGGGAACGGGACTCAGCGAGCCGCCGGTCGCGAGGTGCAGCGCCTGGGGTAGGTGCTCCTCCACGAGCGGAGCCAAGAAGAGGAGCGCATAGAGGGGATAGGAGTCCGGGTCGTAGCTGCGCAGGATCGGTTTGGGGGTCAGCGCCTTGCCGGCGACCCGGTGGGTCATCTCGGACTTCCCCTCGAGCGGGTAGCGCGTCACCCCGCTGCGGGCCTTGCCCTCCGAGACCTCGCGATAGCGGCTCTCGACCAGGCGACCCGCCGCCGAGAACTGGAGCATGTTGAAGCTCTCGCGCTCCTTGGCCGCCTCCTTGGTCAGCTCCTCGAACACGACGTGCAGTTGGAAGCCCGTGGCCGTCGTCTCGCCATGGACCCGCGTCAGCTGCGCTTCCCCTGAGGGCTCACTGAAGTAAATCCGCCGCTGAAGCAGGCGCTTCTGCAAGGTCCCCGCCTCGAGGCCAGCGACCACCGCCTTCCGGAAGGCCTGCGCGCCAGCGCGGGCCTGAGCCTCTTCGTCCCCGGCTCGAGCGGAGAGGGGCCCGACCAGGACCGCGCAGAGTCCCAGCGAGAAGCTCGCTCTACTGCGTCCACGGTGAGTCATGAGCAGCTCCGGTCGGTTCGAGTGCGGGGGCGAGGCTACCAAAGCCCCCCTCGCCGCGACCCCGACGCGCTGCACAGCGCGCGTCCCGGTGTAGCCTCCGGCCATGAGCGAAGCGCTGCGCGACTGGAACGACCACTACGCCACCGGGCACCTGCCCTGGGACACGGGCAAGGCGAGCGGGCACCTCACGCGCCTCGTCAGCGAGCGCGGCCTGAGCGGCAAGGCCCTCGACGTGGGCTGCGGCACCGGCACCAACAGCCTCTGGCTCGCGGGTCACGGCTTCAGCGTGCTCGGCCTCGACATCGCCCCGCTCGCGGTCGAGGCGGCCCGGGCCAAGGCCGAGCAGGCCCGCGAGCCGGAGTGCCGCTTCGAGGTGCTCGACTTCCTCAGCGAGGAGGTCCCCGGCGGCCCCTTCGAGCTGGTCTTCGACCGCGGCGTGTTCCACACCTTCGACGCGGCCGAGACCCGCGCGCGCTTCGCGGCCCGCGTCGCGGAGCTGCTCACGCCCGACGGTCTGTGGCTGAGCCTGCTCGGCAGCACCGAGGGCGCCCCGCGCGACACCGGCCCGCCGCGTCGCTCGGCCCGCGACGTGGCCGACGCGATCGAGCCAGCCCTCGAGCTGGTCGAGCTGCGCGCGACCACCTTCGACAGCGACATGGCCTGGCCGGCCTGGACCTGCCTCTCGCGCCGGCGCGCTCAACCCGCGCAGCCCTCGTCGCGGCGCGACTAGCGGGCGCGTGAGCCCCGCCTGACGGGGCGGGCACTATCCTGTCTCCGTGCAAGCGCGCTCCCGCTCCCTCGAGGTCTACCTGGTCCTGGCCCTGCTCGCGGCCTTTGCCGCGGCCTGGCTCTGCGTCGAGGCCGAGGCCGGCGAGCTGGTGGCGCGGGCCCTCCGCAAGGAGGGCGCCAAGCGCGAGCACTACCTGCTCCGGGCGGCGAACCTGCGCGCCGAGGGCCCGCGGGTCGTAGCCGCGCTCGGGCCCTGGGTGTTCGCGCTGCTGGCCCTCTTCCACCGCGGCGTGCGCGCTCGCCTCGAGCGCCTGCCGAGCCTGCGCCTCGCCGGCCTGGCCAGCGGGGCGACCCTCTTCGCCTTCCTGCTCCTGGCCCTCGAGCCCGCGCGCCGCCCGCGCCTCGACCCCTACCTGCTCACGATCGCGGTCGCCCTGGCCGGCGCGGCCGTGGGGGCCGGACGCGCCCTGCGTCGCGATCGCGGCCTGAGCGCGGCGGCGCTCGTGATCTGGCTCGCGCTCTGGATCCCCTTCGACCTGCGCTGGCTCCGGCAGCTCTGGCCGGGGCCGAGCGGACTCTCTTACGGCGGCATGGCGATCTGGATCACGACGCTCGCGATCCTCGGCTTCGGCGTGGCGAGTCGGAGCGAGCTCGGCTTCCGCCCGCCCGCCCTGCGCGACCTGAAGCTCGCCTGCGGCGGGCTGCTGGCCTTCGGGGTGGTCGCGATCGCGATCGGGCTCCCGCTCGGCTTCCTGCGCTGGAACCCGCAGCTCGACGGGCCCGTCCTCTCGCGCGCGATCGTCCACGGGCTGGGGCTGGCGCTCACCGTGGCTCTGCCCGAGGAGCTCTTCTTCCGCGGCGTCCTCGACCGCGGGCTCGAGGAGCGCTTCCCCAAGCGGCCGGCCCTGACGCTCGCGATCAGCTCGCTCGCCTTCGGGCTGATGCACTGGAACAACGCCAGCCAGCTCGAGCACAAGCTGGGCTACGTGTTCCTGGCCTCGATCGCGGGCGGAGCCTATGGCTGGGTCTATCGCCGCTCGGGCGCGCTCTGGGCGCCGGTCCTGTTCCACACCCTGATCGACCTCTTCTGGCAGCTCCTGCTCAAGCGCTAGGCTAGAGCGGTCGAAAGAGAGGGGTGTCTCCCCAGAACATGACCAGCTCGGAGGACCAGGCTCACTGGATCGGCGACTTTCGCATCGACGCCGAGCTCGGCCGCGGCGCCATGGGCGCCGTCTACCGCGTCATGCACCGCTCGGGCCAGGGCCCCTTCGCGCTCAAGCTGCTCCTCCCCGAGACCCTCGACGACTCGCGCGCGCTGAAGCGCTTCCAGAACGAAGCGCAGAGCATGAAGACCCTCAGCGAGCACCCGGGGATCGTGACCGTGTTCCAGCAGGGCTTCGCCAACCAGGGCCCCTTCGTGGTCATGGAGATGATCGAAGGCGAGAACCTGCGCGACCTGCTCAAGCGGGGCGCCCTGAGCGAGCGTGAGGCCCTCGAGCACGTGGGCGCGGTCGTGCACGCCCTGGCCTACGCCCACGACCACGGCTTCGTGCACCGCGACGTGAAGCCGGAGAACGTGATGATCACCACCGACGGGCGCGCGCTCCTGACCGACTTCGGCGTGACCCGCGTGCTGGGCGCGCTCGACAAGCTGACCCGCACGGGCGAGCTGCTGGGCACGCCCGTCTACATGGCGCCCGAGCAGGTCTCGACCGAGCTGGGCGCGGTGTGCGCCGCGACCGACGTCTACGCCATCGGCGTGATCCTCTACCAGGTCCTGCTCGGCCGCTCGCCCTACGAGGCGACCTCGACCGTGACCCTGCTGAGCAAGGTCATGAACGGCGAGTCCTTCCCGCTCCCGCGCTCCTTGCGCCCGCGCCTGCACCCCAACTGGCAAGAGGTGATCGAGCGCTCGCTCGAGCGCAACCCGAGCGAGCGCTACCCCCACGCCGGCGCCCTGGCGGTCGAGCTCGACGCCGCCCTGGCCGGCCCCGTCGAGCGCAGCCGCGGGCGAGCGCTCGCGGCGGGGGCGCTGCTCCTCGGCGGCGCGGGGCTGGGCGCGGCCTTGCTGCTGCGGGGCCCCGCCGAGGGGCAGCTCGCGACCTCCAGCCCCAGCCCGAGCGCGAGCTCCGAGGCAGAGGCGCTGGGGGCCAGCGAAGCCACGCTCGAGCGCGCCTGGGCCGAGGGCCGCCTGGCCGAGCTGAGGGTGGCCCTCCCCCGCGCCGCGGAGCCGCTCCGCGCACGCTACGAGCGCCGCCTCGAGTGGCACGCGACCCTGGAGCGGGCCTGGCAGCCCAAGGCTCTCCCCGGCGAGCTCCTGGAGACCATGGCCAAGATCAGCGGAGCAGCCGCCGAGGCCGGAGACGAGGCCGCGCTGGAGCCCTGGCTGGCGGCCCACGCGCGGGCCCAGGTCTTCCTGCGCGAGGGCGCCCCCCAGCGCGCGCTCGAGCTCCCGGGCGCGCCCGGGCTCCTCCCGCGCCTGGCGCCGCTGGCCTTGTGGGCTCCGCAGCCTCCCTCCGAGCTCTTCACCAGCTGGCCCGCCGACGCCTTGCCGGCGGCGCGCGCCCGGGCCGCGGCCTGGCTGGGTGACGCCGCGGCCGCGCAGGCCTCCCTCGCCGCGCTGGACGCTGAGCGCGCCGCGGCCCTGCGCTGGGAGCTGGCCCCCGAGCTGGGCCCGCCGGCCTCCGCCCTCGACCTCCTCGACTCCGGCCGGCGCGGCTGGGCGGCGCTGGCGCAGGCCGAGGAGCTGCTCTTCCGCGGCGAGCGCCTCCTGGCCAGCGAAGCGCTCGCGCGGGCCCCCCTCGACGCTCCGGGCGAGCTGGGCGCGGCGGCCCAGCTGGCGCAAGCGCGCCTGCGCTACCTGTGGGGCGACCTGCCTGGCGCGCGAGGCGCCTGGCGCGCTGGCGGCGAGCGCGCCGCGGCGAGCCTCGGGGCGCGCCTGGCCTGGGCCCGCCTGGGCGCGAGCTTGCACCTGGCCGCGACCGAGCAGGAGCGCGGCGAGGTCGCGCGCTGGCGCCCCGCCCCCCTCGCGGCGCGGCCCGAGCCGCGGACCCTCAGCCAAGAGCTCGCCAGCGCCCGGGCGGGAGCGCTCGGCGTCTGGGGACTCGCGGCGCGGCACTGCTGGGAGCAGCTGAACACGCTGGAGGCGGGCGGGCACGCCACCGAGCTCGCGCCCCTCTCCCTGTGGCTCGAGAACCTCCGGGCCGGGCACCCGGACTCGGTCCTGGTCCAGCTGGCCCACCACCGCCTGGAGCTCCTGGCCCGCCTGCCCGAGGAGGTCGCTCCCCTCGCGGAGGAGCTCTGCCAGCGCGCCCCCTACTGGGGCCGGCTGCTGCAGGCCCGGCACTCGGTGGCGCGGGCGCGGACTCATGCGCGCGCCTGCTGGACGGCGCACCTCGCGGGGCGCGCCCCCGAGGCCAAGGCTCACTCCCAGGCGCGGGCGATCTTCGGCGGCGCCCTCGGGCTCTACGGGCACGCCGCGGGCGCAGCGCAGGCGACCCCGTCCCAGCAGCGCGCGCTGCGCCTCGAGCGCGCGGCGACCTTGCTGGAGCGAGCGCGCCTGGCCTGGGTCGCGCCTGGAGCTCCCGCCAAGATCGAGCCCAGCCCCGCCGAGGTCGAGGAGATCGACGCCGCGCTCGCTCCCGAGCTGAACCCCGCAGGGCGGCGAGCCCTGCTGGAGCGGCGGCTCGCGCTGCTGCGCACGATCCCCAGGGGCGAGTCCCCCGCCGCCGCCGCGCGCGCGCTGATCGAGGCGGCGAGCGCGATCTCGCCCGAGACGACCCAGGCCTGGTGGATTCGGGCCGGCCTGGGCGACGAGGTCGCGCGGGAGTGCGCCCTGGCGCTCCAGATCGCCTGGGGTGACGCCCCCGCCTGGTCCGTCCGCAGCGTGCGCCGCTTCGAGCGCACGCGCGCCCTCGACGAGGTGGTCTACGACCCGCGCGTGCCCCTGGTCCGCTATCGACAGGCCGCCGGGCTCACTCCCCGCGGCGCGGACGACCTCGGCGGCCTGCTCCTCGCGGCCGAGCAGGCGATCGACCTCTACCCGCTGGTCTATGGCCGGCTGCGGACCCTCGACCCCAAGGCCCTGGCTGGACTGAGCGACGCGCGCCTGGGCGCGGTGGCTCGGGCCGAGCTGGCGCTGGAGCTCTCCGCTCAGCGGGCGGCGCTCCACGGCCTGGACCAGCTCGCCCGGCCCGGCGACCCGATCCCCGACCTGGCCGCGCTCTCCTTGCTCCAGCGCTGGCGCGAGGCGGGGGAGGCCTTCCCGGCCGAGGCCTTGCTGCAGGAGGGCAGCCTGCGCGCGCGCCGGCTCCTCCGCGCAGCGCCCGCGGCGGGCTACCCCGCGCGCTTCCTCGCCACGCTGCACATGGCCGCGGGACACGCCGAGCGGACCCAGGCCCTCGTCGACCGCTGCGGCGGACTGGGCTTCCGCCCCGGCGAGGCCCTGGACACCCTCCTCAGCCAGGCGCTCTCGGGCTCGCGAGCCGCGATGCAGCAGCTCGCCGAGCAGCGCCCGCGGACCGCCTTGGCCGCCTTCCACTTCCTCGCCAGCGGCGGCCTGAGCCAGCTCGCGCCCGTCCCCCCGCTCGGCGCCCTGGGCGAGCGCCTGGCGCAGGAGCGGACCCTCGCCGCCAGCGAGAGCAACGCCGGCCTGATCGCCGCCGCGACCCAGGCCTTCATGCGCCGGCAGAGGGCGGAGGGGGCCGAGCTCGCGCTGCGGGCCCTCGACCTGGCGCACCCGGGGGGGACGCCGCGCACGCTCCGCCCCTGGCGGCGCCTCCGCCAGCTCCAGCCCCTGGTGATGGAGCACGCCGAGGACGTCCGCCTGCGCCTGCCGACGCGGCTCGAGCTGCGAGCGGCGAGCGAGAGCTTGATCGGCGGAGTCCGGCCGGTCGTGCAGCTCTTGGCCAACTTCGCGAGCGGGGCGAGCAGCTTTCATCCCCACTCCCTCGAGCTGGCCCAGCTGCTCCTCCTCGAGGACCCCGCCTGCTACGCGTCCTTCGAGCCCGCGGGGCCGGAGCTGGGGCTCGAGTTCGACCGAGACCTCTACCTCCGCCAGACCGGCCCGATCGAGCCGCTCCAGGCGCGACTGATCCAGCAGCTCCGCCGCCACCGCCAGCGAGCGCTCCAGCACGGCGGCGAGCTGCTCCGCCCAGCCTTGGCGCGGCTGCACCTGATCGTCGAGCGCGCGCCCTTTCCGCTCGAGCGCGAGCTCAACCCCGAGCTGGTGCTCCTCTACGAGACGCTGCTGCTCGACCTGGCCGCGGGGCAGGAGGGCTCGGCGATCCTGGGCGCGCTGCCTCGCGCTGCCGAGCGCCCCTTGCTGGGCGCGAACCGGCCCGCCCTGGACCGCCTGCGCTGGGCCTGGCACCGCGCCCGGCTGGCGCTGGCGCGAGGGGCCGCCCCCGCCGAGGAGACGGAGCAGGCGCTCCGCGCCGCGATCCAGGAGCTCGGAGGTGAACGCGTTCACGCGGAGCTGGGCAAGGACCCCTGGCTGCCGCAGGCTCGGGCCGCGCTGCCGAAGACGCTGGCGGGGCTCTAGGCAGGGGTCTCGAGCGGGGCTCGCGCCGGGGCCCGCCGCGCCTCCGCCTGGCCAGCCCTCGGGCCGCGCGATACAACGGGCGGCATGAAGAACGACCCCCTCGAACTCCTGGAGGAGCTGGTCGCGATCCCCTCGATCACCGGCGACGAAGCGACCTACACCCGCCGCGTCGCAGAGCTCTTGAGCGCCGACGGCTACGACGTCGAGCTGCCCGAGGTCGAGCCCGGGCGCCCCAACCTGGTCGCGCGCCCGCAGCAGGGGCCGCCGCCCGCGATCTACTTCTCGACCCACCTCGACGTCGTGCCGCCCCACATTCCCCCGCGCTGGGAGGGCGACTCGCTCTACGGGCGCGGCACGGCCGACACCAAGGGCCCGCTGGTCGCCATGTTCGAGGCGGCCCGCCGCCTGCGAGCAGAGGGGATCTCGGCGGGCTTCCTGCTGGTGGTCGGCGAGGAGGTCGACCACATCGGCGCGATCCACGCGGCCGAGACCCTCGACCTCGGCGGCGCGCGGATCCTGCTCGGCGAGCCGACCTCGACCCGGGTCGTCGCCGCCCAGAAGGGGCTGCTCAAGGTGCGCCTGAGCGCGGTCGGCCAGGCCGGCCACTCGGCCTTCCCGGACCGCGGCGTGTCGGCGGTCCACCGCCTGCTCGACGCGCTGACGGCGATCCGCGCCGAGGCCTGGCCCGACGACCCGGTGCTGGGCGAGACGACGCTCAACGTGGGCACGATCCAGGGCGGCGTCGCCGCCAACGTGTTCGCCCCCGCGGCCGAGGCGGTCGTGCTCTTCCGCCTCTGCGCCCCCGTGGCGGGCGTGCTCGAGCGCGTCGAGGCGCTCCTGGGTGAGGGCGTCCGCTGCGAGGTGATCTCGCGCAACGACCCGGTCAAGCTCGACCCGCCCGCGGGCTTTCCGACCTGCGTGATCCCCTTCAACAGCGACGCGAGCTACCTCTCGGGCCTGGGCCCGGTCTGGTTGAGCGGCCCCGGCAGGATCGAGCTGGCTCACTCCGAGCACGAGCACATTCGCCGCGAGGACGTGGCGGCTGGGATCGAGAGCTACGTCGCGCTCGGGCGCGCGGCGGCCGCCGCCGAAGCCCGAGCCTGAGGGAGGGGCGCTCGTGCAGCTCTGGCGCGCCGACTGGATCCACCACGAGGGCACCTTCCGGCGCGACCACGCGCTCCTGATCGGCGACGAGGGGCGGATCGCCGCCTGCGGCCCGCGGGCCGAGGTCGAGGCCCTCGCCGGCGACGCGGAGGTGCGCGAGCTCGCGGGCCGCGCCATCGCGCCCGGCACGATCAGCGCCCACAGCCACGCCTTCCAGGTCTTCCTGCGCGGCGCGGGCGACCACCCCGCGAGCTTCCCCGACTGGGTCAGCCGCTACCTCTACCCGCTGCTCGAGCGCCTCGACGACGACTCGCTCGAGGCGGCGGCCCTGCTCTGCTTCCACCAAATGCTGCGGGCCGGGATCACGACCGTGGGCGAGTTCCACTACGTCCACAACGGGGTCGACTTCGCCGGCCGCGCGGGCGAGCTGAGCCGGATCGTGATCCGCGCGGCCCGCAAGGTCGGGCTGCGGATCGCCTTCATTTCGACCCTCTACGACGTCAAGCAGCGGACCGGCCAGGGGCGCATGGCGCGCCCCGCGGCCGAGGCGGTGAGCGAGATCCGCGGCCTGGCGCGCGAGCTCGCGGGCGACCCCTTCGTGACCGTGCTGCCCGCGCCGCACTCCCTGCACGGGGCCACGCGCGCCTCGATCGAGGCCGGCGCCGCCCTGGCCGAGGAGCTCGACACCCGCTGGCACATTCACCTGGCCGAGCAGGAGGACGACGTCCCCTTCGCGCAGGAGCGCCACGGCGCGCGCCCGCTGGAGGTGCTCGAGCGGTGGGGCGTCCTGAGCGAGCGCACGGTCCTGGTCCACGGGATCTGGCTCAGCCCCGAGGAGCGCGCGCTCCTCGCAGAGCGCGGCGGCGGGCTCGTGACCAACCCGACCACCAACATGGCCCTGGGCGACGGGATCGCGCCCCTGCGCGACCTCCTCGACCGCGGCGTGAGCGTCGGCCTGGGCACGGACATGAACGCCGCGCCCAACGTGCTGACCGAGCTGCGCACGGCGGAGTATCTCCAGCGCGTCCAGAGCCTCGAAATGGGCCGCCTGCCGCGGGTGGGCGGCGCCGAGCCGGACCCGGCGGTGCTGTGGCGGCTGGCCACGACCCACGGCGCCGAGCTGCTCGGGGTCGAGGCGGGCGCGCTGGCGGCGGGCCAGTGGGCAGACCTGCTCGTGATCGACCTCGCCGACCCCTCGCTCCTGCCCGGGTCGCTCCTGGGCGGCGACGCGCTGCTGAACCTGCTCAGCTCGTCCATGGTCCCCGAGACCGCCCTGGCCGAGACCTGGGTCGGCGGTCGCTGCGTCGCGACCCGCGGCGAGGTGGCGGGGCTGCCCCTCGACGAGCTGCGGGCGCGCGTCGCCGCAGCTGCGGCGCTGGGCGCGTGAGCCTCCAGCCGCTGGAGGGCCTGCTCGGGCTGCCCCACCGCGCCGGCTGGGGTCGGGTGGTCGTGTCCGAGGGCCGGATCGAGCGGATCGAGCCGCGCCTGCGTCCGCAGGGGGCGCCCGAGCGGCTGATCGTGCCGGGCTTCGTCGACCTCCACGTCCACGGCGGCGGCGGCGCCGACACCATGGACGGCGCCGAGGGGATCGCGCGCCTGGCCGAGTTCCACCTCCGCCACGGCACGACCGCCCTCTGCCCGACCACGATCACCCGTCCGCTGGCCGAGCTGAGCGCCGTGGTCGCGGCGGCGGCGGAGCTCGCGCGGGGCGACGAGCTCGCGACCCGGCTGCTGGGCGTGCACCTCGAGGGTCCCTGGATCTCGCCCGCCAAGCTCGGCGCCCAGCCGCCGCACGCGCTGCCCCCCGACCTGGCGGCGCTGCGCGAGCTGCTCGACGCTGGCCCGGTCGCGGTCGTGACCCTGGCTCCCGAGCTGCCGGGCGCGCTGGAGCTGGTCGCGCTCCTCGCCGAGCGGGGCGTGCGCGCCAGCCTCGGGCACAGCACCTGCACGCTGGCGCAGGCCCAGGCCGCCTTCGCGGCGGGCGCGGGCGGGGTGACCCACCTCTTCAACGCCATGTCGGGGCTGCACCACCGCGAGCCCGGCCTGGCCGCCGCCGCGCTGGAGGCCGGCCCCGACACGGTCCACGAGCTGATCCTCGACCTCGAGCACGTGCACCCGGCGAGCGTGAACCTCGCGGCGCGCGCCATGCGCGGCAAGCTGGCTCTGGTGACCGACGCGATCCGCGCGACCGGCCTCCCCGAGGGCGAGAGCGAGCTGGGCGGGCAGCGGGTGCGGGTGGCCGCGGGTCGCGCGACCCTCGAGGACGGGACGCTGGCGGGGAGCGTGCTGACCCTCGACCGCGCCTTCCGCCACGCCCTGCGCCACGAGGGGCTGGCCAGCGACCTGCCCGAGGCCGTGCGCTGGAGCGCGACCCACGCCGCGGACGCCCTGGGCCGCGCCGACCTGGGCCGCCTCGTGCCCGGGGCCTGGGCGGACCTGGTCGTGCTCGACGAGCAGCTCGAGGTCGAGGCGGTCTACCGGGCGGGCGTCGAGGTCGCGCGCTGAGCGCGCGCTACTCGAGCTCGCGCACCAGCTCGGTGTCCTGCCAGCGCAGGCGCAGCACGCCCCGGTAGACCTCGACCACCTGCGGCGCGTCGGGCCGGAAGTCGCCCGTGCGCGGGTCGGCCAGGCGGCCGCCGACGCGCAGCACGCGCCCGTCGATCAGCGCGGCCGCGCCGAGGGGGTCCCCCTCGCCCGGGATCAGCGTCGCCTGCAAGCGCAGCGGATAGCGCTCGGCGAAGGTCTGCAGGCGCCGGGCGCGGTCGGCGAGGGCCTTGCCGCGCAGGAGAAGCGCGTCGGCGTTGCGGTGGAACACCTCGCGCTCCTGCGCGCGCATCTCGGCGACGCCCTCCTGAAGCGCCTTGAAGCTCTGCAGGGCCTCGGCGTAGCGATCGCGCTTGATCGCCTCCGCCATGTCGCGCAGGTGCTGGTTGCCCGCGCCGACCTGCAGCTGGAGCTGGAGCGAGAGCTCGACCTCCCCGAAGGCGGCGAGCCGCTGGCGCCAGCGCGCCAGGGCAGCGCGGACCACCTGCACGCCTCCCGGCTCGGTCATCAGCTCCCGGAGCGCCGTGAAGCGGTCCACGAGTGACTCGATATCGCGCCTTTCGCTGAACGTGCTGACCTCGCGCATCAGCTGCTCTACCCGCCCCTTCAGGCGCTTCAGGGACTCACTGGTGGGCCCCGCCCAGCCCTCGCCCTCGGGCTCGCCCAAAGGCTCGCGCTTGGGCAAGGCGGCGGGGACCTGCTCCTGAACGACGCGCCAGGCGTCGCCCTCGCGCTCGACGCGGCAGCCGTGGACCGTGGCCACGGCCCGCAGCGCGTCGGGCCAGGTCAGCTGCTTGAGGTCCGCGCGCACCTCGCCCTCGAGCAGGGCGAGCGGCGCGAGCTTCAGCTTCCCCTGCTGGGCGATCAGCCCCAGCAGCGCGCCCAGGGGCGCGCGCTCGGCGCAGAGCAGGACGCGCGGCGGCTGCGCGAGCAGGAACACCCCCTGGCGCAGCTCGCGCACCGAACAGCGCGTGACCTGCGCGACGAGGGCCAGCGCCTGGCGCCAGGGCAGGTCACGCAGCGCGAGCGTCAGCGGCTCGGCCTGAACCTCGGGGTCGACGAGCACCTTCACGCCCGCCTGCTTGCCAATGGCCTGGCAGAGCGTGGCCAGCTCCTGCTCCTCGACGTCGAGGTTCAAGCGGGGCTTGGCGGCAGGGATCGGCTTGGCCGGCGGAGGAGCTGCGATCGCAGGCTTGGCTCCGGCAGGGCGGAGGTAGCGCACCCCCGCGGCGTCTCGCTGGAGCTCGGCGCCGCAGGCGAGCGCGAGCGCCTCGATCACCTCGTCGGCGCGGGCGTCCTCGAGGTGCAGCGAGACCCGCTGCGTCAGCTTGGGGTCGACGAGCAGGTTGGTGCCGCTGTAGGCGCCGATCAGGGGCCCGAGCGAGCCGATCGGCGCGTCCTGGAAGTCGAGCCGCAGCCTCGGGCGCTGGCGGAAGAGCACCGCCCCGCCGTGGGTCAGCTCGAGCTCGCAGCCGGTCAGGTAGGCCAAGGCGCGCGCCGCGCTCCCCAGCGAGAGGTCGTAGAGCGCGCAGCTCACCTCCTCCTCGATCCCGTCCTCGGCGACCAGGTTCAACCCGCCGGTGCGACCCAGCTGGGCCAGCACGTCGGCGAGCTGCGACTCCTCGACGTCGACGTTGACCCGAGGCTTGGCCGGGAGCTTCACGGGCGCCGGAGCCCGGTAGGCCAGGAGCTTCTGACGCGTCACGAGGACCAGGTCTCCGCGGCGCTGAGCGTGGACGCCTGCGGCCCGCGCGGCTTGCTCCAGGGCTGCGTCGGGAGCGGCGCCCCTGAGCGAGAGGGTCACCTTGCCGCGCACGCCAGCGCCCACGATCACGCTCGCCCCGGCGGAGCGGGCGATCAGGGCGCAGGCCTGCGCGATCGGGGTCTCCTCGAGCTCGAGGGTCACCCGAGCCGGCTGGCGCACGAGGAGCACCTCTTCGTCGAGGGAGGCGACCTCACAGCGACACATGCGCGCGAGGACCTCGACGCACTCGCGCCAGGGCACGTCCCTCAGCGAGACGGTGACGTCCTCCTCGACCTCGGGCGCGACGAGGAGGGGGCGCTTGACCGCGACTCCGATCGCGCTCAGCACATCGTGCAGCGAGTTCCCCGCGCACTCGAGGTCGATCCGACCCGTGTCGGCGTCGCGGAGCGTGACCTTGGCGGGCGCTCGCTTGGGCGCGGCCGGCTCGGCCGGGGCGTCTTCCTCCGGCTCCGGCGGCAGGTCGGGCTCGACCGGAGGGGGCTCGGGCGGCGGCGCGCCCTGGGCGAAGGCCTGGGTCAGTGAGCAAGCGAGGACCAGGGCGAAGAGGGGACGCTGCATGGCTGCAGCCTAGCGGCGCCCTCGCAGGAGTGCAGAGGAGCGTCGGGGCCGCTGGTCAAGCAGGCTGGATCCTCTAGGCTCCAAGCCATGCGCGTCGCGGCCTACGTCTATCCGGGCTGGCACCCGATCCTCGAGCGGGACCAGAGCTTCCACCCGGGCTTCACCGAGTGGGAGCTCGTCGAGGCCTGCCGACCGCGCTTCCCCGGGCACGCGCAGCCCAAGGTGCCCCTGCTCGGCCCCTACGACGACCGCGACCCGGTCGAGGTCGGCCGGCGGGTCGCGATCGCGCGCGAGCACGGCGTCGACGCGCTGATCTACGGCTTCTTCTGGTGTCGCGGCAAGCGGGTGTTCGAGGACGCCCTCGACCACGGCTTCCTCGGCTCGCCCGAGGGACGGGAGACGCCCTTCGCGGTCATGTGGGCCAACCGCATGCCGCGCCGCGTGCTCCCGGTGCGCCGAGCCGAGGCCCCGGTGATCGAGGGCACCCGCCGCGTCCGCAGCGACGTCGAGGACTTCGTGGCCCTGATCGCGACCTGGGCGCGGAGCTACTTCGAACGCGACAACTACCTGCGCGTGGGCGGCCGGCCCTACGTCTCGATCTTCGACAGCTCGTTCTTCATCGGCGAGCTCGGCGCCGCCGAGGCTCGCCGCGCGATCAGCGAGGCCCGCGCCTGGCTGGCGCGAGAGGGCTATGGCGACATGCACCTGGCCGCGATCGACCCCTCGCGCCACGTGATCGGCGACGTGGCCGAGGTCGGCTTCGACAGCGTGACGCACTACGTGCTCCTGCCCGAGTGGCGAGGGGAGCTCCTGCAGGACTACGCCACCTGCGCCAAGAAGCGGGCCGGTGAGTGGGCGGGATACGGCCAGCGCTCCGGGCTGCCCTATATGCCCTCGGTCGCTCCCGGCTGGGACGCCTCGCCCAGGGCCGCGGACTTCGGCCCCGAGCGACCGCGGAAGTACCCCTGGTCTCCCGTCGTGACGGGCGAGTCCCCCGAGCGCTTCCACGAAGCGCTGCGGAGGGGGGTCGACTTCAGCCGGACGAACCTCGAGGACCCGCTGCTCTTCGTGGCCTCCTTGAACGAGTGGAGCGAGGGGCACTACCTCGAACCGGACGAGCGCTTCGGCTACGGCTGGCTGGAAGCGGTGCGAGCGGCGCGCGCCTGAGGAATCGTCTGCGGCCGGACGATGGTTTCCAGCCGGCGACGGCAGCCCTTCGCCCAAGATCGGGAAGCCAAACGGCTACACCCCCGAGTTTGGACGTTGCCAGACGGCGACTTGCGTTGTCTTTACGAGACTTAGGTCCGCGCCAGCGATGGCCCATGGATCGCGTTGAAGACCTCAACGGAAGAACTCAGAAGAGGTCACTCACATGCAACTCCGCTCCCTCTCGATCCTGGCCCTGGCGCTGACGACCGGCGCCTTCCTCCCGCTGGCAGGCTGCAGCAGCAAGAAGTCGAGCAACAACTCGAGCACGACGGTCGCGCCTTCGACCTCGGGCAGCGCCACGAACACGACCAGCGGCACGACGGCTGGCAGCACCTCGGGCAGCGGCGTGGCTCCGACCTCGAGCTCGGCGACGACGGTGGGCTCCCCGACCATGGGGTCGACCTCGGGCGGCAACACCTCGAGCGGCAGCGCCACCACGGGCGCGACGGCCTCGGGCTTCGGCAAGGGCACCGGCCAGTTCGTCGACGCCTCGGCCAACGTGCCTCAGAGCACGACGAGCGACCGCGGCGCCGACTCGGGCGACCTCGACGGCGACGGCGACATCGACGTCGCGATCGCGGTCCGCGGTGACGCCTCGCGGATCCTCTGGAACGACGGCAAGGGCAACTTCTCGCTCCGCCCGACCTCCTTCCCGAACATGGTCATGGAGGCGACCGACGTCCGCCTGATCGACGCCGACAAGGACGGCGACTTCGACCTGATCTTCTCGGCGAACTTCGAGCCGGCGCGCCTCTTCCTCAATGACGGCGCGGGGAACTTCACCTTCGGCGCCGAGATCGACCCCACCAACGACGCCTACGTCTACAAGCTCGCGATCGGCGACGCGAACGGCGACGGCTGGAGCGACGTGTTCTTCGCCCGCGCCGGCCAGAACACCGCGAGCAAGGGCCAGAACAAGCTCTTCCTGAGCGACCAGGCGGGCGGCTTCGTCGAGGCGCCGACCGGCTCGGTCCCGACCCTCAACGACGACTCGCTCGACGCGACCTTCCTGGACGTGAACGGTGACGGCCACCAGGACATCTTCGTGGCCAACTTCGGCAGCCGCCCGACGCTGCTGACCAACGACACGACCGGTCGCTACGTCAACCAGACCGACGTCTACATTCCGCCCACGCTCTCGGCCTACGCGACCTCGATCGCGCAGGGCGACCTGGACAAGGACGGCGACATCGACCTCTTCGTCGGCAACGAGGGCGCCCCGGGCGTCGGCACCCCGCCCCCCGGTGAGCTGAACACCTGGCTCGAGAACGAGGGGATCAACAGCCGCTTCCTGAACATGACGGCCCTGGTCCCGAGCGACAGCGAGGCCACCTGGTCGCTGCGCCTGGTGGACGTCAACGCCGACGGCTATCTGGACGTGATCTCGGCCCAGCTGCGCGCCCAGCAGCGGATGTACATCAACCAGAACGGGATCCTGGTCGACGCGACCAGCTTCCTGCCCCAGGTCAACGCCACGCCCGGCAGCGCCTTCGGGGTGACGGTCGGCGACTTCAACGGCGACCAGGCGCCCGACCTGCTCTTCGTCCGCGGCACCGCCGACACCTGGCTCTTCCTCAACACCCCCTGAGCCAGGCCCCTGGCGCGCCAACCGGCGCCTGAAGCGAGCAGCCCCGATCCTGGATCGGGGCTGCTTTCGTGTGGGGACCCCTGGACGGAGGGACGCGCGAAAGGTAAGTTGGTCAACCAACCAACTACCGGACTGTGTTCACATGCCACGTCCCAGCAACACCAGCGAGCGTCAGGAGCAGATCGTGCTCGGGCTGCTGGAGGTGATGGCCGAGCGCGGCTACGAGAGGTCCTCCGTGGCGGCTGTCGCGCGGGCGGCGGGGCTCTCGCCGGGGTTGGTCCACTACCACTTCCCGGCCAAGCGTTCGATCCTGCTGCGTTTGATCGACTATCTGGCAGACGGTCTGGTCGAGCGACTCGAAGGGAGGCTGGCCCAGCTCGAGGCTCCCGGCGATCGGCTCGCGGCCTGGGTGGAGGCTCACCTTGCCCGCGATGCCGAATCGGATCCGCGCCGCGTGGCGTGTTGGGTGGGTGCGGCGGCCGAGGCGACGCGAGACCCCGAGGTGGCGGCGGCCTTCCGCTCGGCGCTGGAGCGCAGCCACGCGGGGCTGGTCGAGTTGGTGCGCGAGGCACTCCGCGCGCGCGGCATGTCGACGCGCCCAGCGCGCTCCTTGGCGGCGGCGATCCAGGCCAGCGTGCAGGGATACTTCTTGCTCTCCCTGACGGCGCCCGACGCGGTGCCCGCGGGTTCGGCGAGCTCCACCCTGCTCGGGCTCCTGGAGGGGCTGCTCTGACTCGCTCGACGGCGGTCAAGCTGGGGCTCTTGGCCAGCCTCTACTTCGCGCAGGGTCTGCCCTTCGGGTTCTTCACCCAAGCCTTGCCCGTTATCCTTCGTGAGCAGGGGGTCTCGCTCAAGGCGATCGGCTTCACGGCGATCCTCGCCCTGCCCTGGGCGCTCAAGTTCCTCTGGGCGCCCTTCGTGGACCGCTACGGGTCGGAGCGCTTCGGCCGCCGCAGGTCCTGGATCCTCCCTCTCCAGGCCCTCGGGGTGCTCTTGTTGCTCGTCCTGGCGCACTTCCCGCCGGAGCACGGGCTGGGCGCGCTCCTCGTCGCGGTCGCCCTGACCAACCTCGTCGCGGCGACCCAGGACGTGGCGACGGATGGTTTGGCGGTCGACCTGCTCGAGCCGGCGGAGCGCGGCTACGGGAACGGGGTCCAGGTCGCGGGCTACCGAGCGGGCATGATCGTCGGCGGCGGGTTGATCCTGGCCCTCCTCGACCTGCTCGGCTGGCCCCTCGCCTGTCGCCTCCTTGCCCTCGGCCTCCTCCTCTCGAGTCTCCCCTTGCTGATTGGGGGTGAGCCGCCAACGCGTCCTCCAGGTCTGCAGCCCCAGCTGCCTTCGCTCTGGGGCACGCTGCGCCGCCCCGGCTTCGCTTCCTGGCTCTGTTTGCTGACGGTGTTCAAGCTGGGTGACGCGCTCGGCGGCGGCATGCTCCGTCCCTTCCTGGTGGACCTGGGTCACACCAAGACCGAGATCGGTTGGCTGCTGGGAGTCGGCGGCTTCACCACGGGTCTCTGCGGCGCCTTGGTGGGGGGTGCGGGTGTCAGTCTGCTGGGCCGAAAGCGGGCTCTGCTCCTCTTTGGTCTGCTCCAAGCCACGGGTATGGCGGTCTATCTGGGCGCCGCCCTGCTGAAGCCCGGCCTAGGGCCCCTCGCGGCCCTCGTCGGCTACGAGCACTTCGTCGGCGGCACCGCGACAGCGGCCTTGTTTACGCTCATGATGGATGCCTGTGATCCGGAGGCCGCCGCGACCGACTACACCTTGCAGGCCTGCGTGGTCGTGCTCGCGACGGGTGGAGCCTCGGCGCTGAGCGGCCTGGTTGCCGAGCAGCTCGGCTACGCGGGGCTCTTTGGACTGGCGGCGGCCCTAGCGGTCGCCGGAACCGTGATCTTCGTCAGGGACCCGCGCGTGGAGCGGCCCGAAGAGGTGGTCGAGTGAGTGATTCCAAGGGTCTCGAGGTCCTCGTCCTCGGCGTCGGGGACGCCTTCTCTGCCCTGCACTACAGCACCTGCCTCGCGCTGCGGAGCGCGGGTCAGTGGCTCTTGATCGACTGCCCCCACCCCATCCGCAAGGTGCTGCGCGAGTCGAGCGCCAAAGCAGGCCTCGAGCTGGACGCAGGGGACCTAGCTGGCGTCGTGATCACCCACCTCCACGCCGACCACTGCTCGGGCCTCGAGGGGCTGGGCTACTTCGCTCACTTCGCTCTCGGCCGACGCCTCCCGCTCCTCATCCATCCCGCCGCCCGCGAGCGCCTCTGGGAGGGTTGCCTCGCCGCCGGCATGGAGCGTCTCCTGCCGGCGGTGGGCCAGCCTGCCAACGACATGCAGCTCAGCGACTACTTCGAGCTGCGCGACCTGGACCTGAAGGCCCCAGTAGCCCTGGGCCCATTCGAGCTCTCATGTCGACGCACGATCCACCACGTCCCCACGACGGCCCTCAGGATCCGCGCCGCCGGCCGCGAGTTGGCCTACAGCGCCGACACCGCCTTCGACCGCGGCCTGATCGACTGGCTCAGCGCCGGTGACCTGGTGATCCACGAGACGAACCTAGGCACCCACACGCCCTACGAGAAGCTGGCCGAGCTGCCGCCCGACCTCCGGGCCAAAATGCGCCTGATCCACTACCCCGACGGTTTCGCAGACCAGGAGCGAGCGATCGCCTGCCTGCGCGAGGGCGACCTGCTCGAGGTGTAGGACACAACCGAGGGTTGTGTCCAGCTTCCCCGCGCTCGCCCGCGCG
>MDTG01176258.1_pt1 | contig 23577 bp, 25 predicted proteins | sample 811421 | NCBI WGS metagenome assembly MDTG01 (sample SAMN05326645, study PRJNA326480) | marine metagenome | isolation source: seawater | place: Pacific Ocean: South East | collected 2011
TTGCATGAGGTCAGCGGCAACTTCAGCTGCGGGGGATGTGCGAATTACATGCTCGAACTCTGCTATTCGAGTCCAGTTGCAGTAGTCATCGAAAAACCGACCAGTATCGCTATCTTTCAGGTTTTCTGCTGCATAAGGACCCGGTTCTGTCATGTTCAACTCTACACCTTTGCGCAGCGTGTCCACGAAGTCAGCGAACAAGCCTTTGACTAGTACAACGCCGTCGCGTTGGTATGTATCGATGTGGGCCTGGTTGATAAGTTTATGCATAGTTTACCTTTTTTAATAAAGTACATGGCAGTTTTTTAATAGTTTCAAATAATACAAATCTAATCTAGCTATAAAAATATATTTTATCTAAAGCATTAATGGCGTTTACGTCATTGTGCTTGCGAGCTTTAGTAACCTGTCCGCGGCAGCGGATGCGTTGGATGTCCCGCAACTCGCCTTGTCCATTGCGCTGCAAATGGTAAAAAATCAGATTAGTCACTGTTTGTTTGCCTGCAAAAAGGAGCGATCTTTTATGTTTAAGACCTTTGGTGAAATGTTTCTGGCCAGCGAGGCTAACCGGAAAATTACAGTGCAGGCGCTATTCGTCGATGGTGGCGCGATGTTGACGGGATGAGCATCGTGGAACGTGTGGCGTGGATTGCTGTTGATTGGGGCGCATCGAAACTGCAGATTTGGGCAATGGATGGTGCGCATGATTTACTGGCAGAGCGGTCTTTAACTCAGGATATGGGTGGGCTGGAGTGTATGCAATTTGAGTCTGTGCTCTTGCAGATTATCGATGAGTTTCTGGTGGCTGGGCGTGTAATGCCCGTTATCTGCTGCGGCATGGTTGGGGCCAAGCATGGTTGGGTTGAGGCGGACTATATTACTGCGCCGAGTAGACCGCCGAGCGGCGCATGTGCGATGCGTGTGATATCTAACGATGCTCGGATTGACGTGCGAATTGTGCCTGGCATGAAGCAGGTAGCTCAGCCAGATGTAATGTGGGGTGAAGAAACGCAGGTGGCTGGATTCCTGAGTGAGCAGCCAAAATTTGATGGCGTGCTTGTGATGCTTGGCACCCATTCAAAGTGGGTGCATATTTCGGCAGGTGAAATCGTTTCATTTCAGACTTTCATAACGGGTGAAATCTATGCGCTGTTAGCTCACCAGTCGGTGTTAAAACACTCGATCGCGGTGACGGGTTGGGATGATATCGCGTTTGAGGTAGCGCTGGCAGAGACCATTTCGCGACCTGAGAGTGCGGCTGCGAAATTATTTAGCTTGCGGGCGGCATCGCTGGTTGGGGACCAATCAGCGGAGGTTGCGCGGGCGCGGTTGTCAGGCTTGTTAATCGGATTGGAGTTGGCGGCGACGCGGCCCTATTGGCTCGGTCAAAATCTTGCGGTTGTGGCTGCAACCAATGCAGGTGAGATTTATGCCAAGGCGCTAAGCTTGCAGGGCTTACAAGCGCAGGTTTATGACGCGCGGCTGATGATGCGGCGGGGATTAATCGTGGCGTACAACACGATGAAGAACACTTCATGAACCGAGAGATTATCGCCATTTTGCGCGGCGAGAAGCCTGATAAAAAATTGTCGATTGCGGAAGCCAATTGTGAGGCTGTGGCTGATATTATTGAAAACTTGGAAAAAGCGCATGGGACAGGCGCTGGTTGGTGCGGGCAAGTGTGCGGACGGTAGAGGATGCGCAGCGAGCGCAAGACCTTGGCGACAAAATAGTGGTTTTGCCAGATTGAAACGTTGAAATGATCACAAAAATATAGATGCTAGGGATTCTATTGTAACGAGGTGGGCTAATCCTGACAAAGGCGTTTATGGCGCTGCGCACGAAGGCTGATGTGTTGAAGTTTTTCCCTGCGTCGCTCTTAGGTTTGTCGGGTTTGAAAGGGATACTAGTGGCGCTACCGGCAGGGACCAAGACTTGCGCCATTAGTGCTGTGGGGTCAGGTAACTTTGCGGAGTGGCTTGCGGTTAGCGTCCTAGGCTTCAGTATCGTGGCGGCATTTTATAAGCCCGGTGACGGTGCGGATGTGGTGGCAATTGTGGCCACCTTTGATGTGGGCTTAGGTTTACGATGAGTGGCGGTGTCTGCTCGGTGAAGAGTTGTTGTGAAATCTCGAGAGGTTGAGTGTGTTTGGTTAAACTTCGCAGGATGTGGTGTTTGCAGGGCATGTTTTTGCGCCAGCAGATGTTTTGCGTGAGGCTATTTGAGCCGCTTTGCAGGGTTTCTTTGAGCACTGCCTGCCGTTATGAGGCGCGGCTTCCCGTTACGGAACACTCATCTTAAAATGAGAGTTACTTTTCCACCCAAATTGTAACGGGACCGTCGTTGGAGAGGCTGACTTTCATGTCGCTGCCGAACTGGCCCCTGGCAACGGTTACGCCATAGCCTTCAATAGTGTCGCACAATTGGTTGCAGAGCGCCTTGCCGATGTTTGGCGGGGCCGCGGTGGAGAAACCCGGGCGATTACAGCGGGATGTGTCAGCGGACAACGTGAATTGACTGATTATCAGGACGCTACCACCGGTATTGAGACTGAGCCTTGGGTGACACGTTGCAGATGGGTTAGTGTGTTAGGGTAGAGTGCCATTCACGATGTAGGTGAGGCACTGCGCAACCTCCTCCGATGTATAGCAAACCGCTTGGGCGGCGGCATCGACCTCTTTGAGGGCGTGGTTATGCTCTTCCATTTGCAGTACGATCACGGATTTCCCAAGTGCATGAGCGTAGCCTGCATCAAATGCGGCATTCCATTGTTTGTATTTTTCGCCAAAGCGAACGACAACGATGTCAGCGGTTTTGATCGCTTTGCGGGTGCGCATCGAATTGAGGTTGGCGCCTTTGCTATCGTGCCAGAATTTGTTGGGTTCTTTGCCCATAATGGTGACGCCGCAGTCGTCCGATGCGGCGTGATCCGTTACTGGAGCGGTGAAGGCGATAGTGAGACATTGGGCGTTACAGGCGTCGATTATCTCTTCACGCCAATTAGTGTGGATTTCACCTGCCAGGTAGACGTTCAATTTCATTTTATAGATCATCCACCTTTTTCATTAGTTCAGCGAGTTGTTGTTTCACATCGGACAGCTCCTTGGATTTGTTTGCCGAGTCTTTTTCTTCTTTCCGCGCTGCAGCACCAGTATTTTGCATCTGCGGCATCCACGCAGCCATCATTGATTGCATCAACTCTTGCTGCTGTTTTTGCCAATTTCCCGCAGCTCCTATGCCTGGGATTTTTTCCAAAATGGATTGTTGTTGCTGGGTGAACATGTCGTAGGATTGGGACAAGAAGTCCGGCAGCATACCTTGGGCTGCCGTGCTATAGGACCGCACAAGGCCTGTTAACACGTTGATAGGTAGAACGTTTTCGCCCTTGCTTTCCTGTTCTGTAATTATTTGCAGAAGGATTTGCCGGGTCAGATCCTCACCCGTTTTGCGGTCCCGGATTTCCACGTCGTGACCCTGTTTGATCAGTTCTGAAATCTCATCCAGCGTCACGTATTCGCTGGTTTGGGTGTTGTACAACCGACGGCTTGCGTAGCGGTTGATCAATATTGGATCGGCCATTGTGTCCCTCAATTGCACAGTTCAGCTGCACCGTAGCTTAGTTTTGTGCACAAAAAAAGAGTGGCCTAAATGAAAAAGGGCTGCCGGGAGGAAGCAGCCCTTAGATCAGTGGTTTTCAGGGAGGACGAAAACCGCTTTTTGTCGTCGCTTAAGCAGCTTTTGCTTTTGCGGCTACATTTTTTGTTGATGCTTCAACTTCTTTTTGAACGTCTTTGCCAGCTGCAACGAATAATTCAACAGCTTGGAGTTGAGCCGCTTTTGCAATTTCCGCGTATGCAGATAGTTTTTCTGGCAATGCGTATGCCTGAGCGGAGGCAAAGTCAGAAACTACTGCTGCGTAGTCAGAAGAGTCTTTTTGAGCGATGTTTGCAGCTTCAAAAGACTTCAAAGTTTCTGCCGTCCATGAGACCGTCAGATCTGCATTTTGCTTTGCAGCATCGAGAGCGATCTTGCTCAATTTTACATTAAGTTCTGCTATATTTTTTGCAGCGCCATCGAACATTTTTGTGTCCATTTTGAATGCGCTAAAAAAATCTTCGGTTGTTTTTGCGAAGTCGTAGTCTTGTTTAGCCATCATTTTGGTCCTTCGATGATAAATGCCAAAGAAAGCGGTTTCACTTCCTGTGCAACCTTGATACATTCTGCAATGCAGCATTACAAGGCAAAAATGCTGCAATGCGGCAATACTTTTTTTAAGGTACTGATTTTAATGCTTTAAAAATTATATTTTTAATATTATTGTCGTGTTGCAGCGAAATTAGGGTTGATGAATTACCCTTTTTATGGGTGTTGCGTGAGTTTAAACCCCAGGTGTTAGTACGTAAGTGCCAGGCGCTGGTTCCAGTGCGGGATAGGCTTTCGTCCCAGGAGTGCGTGGCTTGGTTGTTTGCTTTTCATCTTTTGCCAGCCATGCGGACCACTTGTGCCACCAGCTTTCCTTTACGAATTCAGCGGTTTCTTTCCAGAATTCGGGGTCGCGGGGTGGCTCATCATTGAACCAATGTCCATACTTGTCTTTTGACGCGGGATTTACGATGCCAGCGATGTGGCCGCTTTCTGACAGGATGAATGTCCGTTCACCGCGTACTTTGGCCAGACCTCGAAACGTACTTTGCCATGGGGAGATATGGTCTTGGATGGTGGACACTGCAAAGATTGGGGTTTCAATCGCTGCGAGACGAAGTTTTTTTCCAAGTAGCTGGAACTCACCCTTAAAGAGCTGGTTATCCACATAGAGTTTCTTGAGATACTCGACGGCCATGCGGCCCGGCAGGTTGGTGCTATCAGCATTCCATTGCAAAAGGTCAAAAGCTGGAGGCGCCTCACCCATCATATAAGAACGAACAGCGGGTGCATAAACGAGGTCTTTGGCGCGTAAATAACTGAAGGTGCGCGACATGAAGTAGGACTCTAGATAGCCTGTCTGCGCCACCTTAGCCTCGATTCCTTTCAAAAAGCCTGGCTCTAAGAAGTTGCCAAGCTCCCCCGGCTCACGAAAATCAGTCATGGTCGTAAAGAAAGTGGCTTTGTTAAGTTTCACTTGTTGCCCTATTTCAGTCAGATAGGCAGCGGCACAAGCCAGAAGGGTGCCACCAATGCAATAGGCGGCGACGTTGAGGGATTTTTCCTCGGTGATGCTGAGCACAGTGTCGATGGCTGTGAGCAACCCTTCTTCCAAATAAGTGTCAAAGCCGCAATCGGAGTAGTCTGAGTCTGGATTGACCCAGGACATCACGAACACAGTGTGGCCTTGATTGACGCAGTATTTGATTAGGCTGTTTTCTTGGCGCAGGTCGAGAATGTAAAATTTGTTGATCCATGGGGGCGTGATTAGCAGCGGCTTTTTGTATACATTCTGAGTGGTTGGTTTGTACTGGATCAGCTGGAACATACGATTTTGAAAAACGACAGCTCCCTCGGTCGTGGCTATGTCTTTGCCCACTTCAAACGCGCCAGGGTCGGCCAGGCGCGCGGCGATTCCCTGTTGGTTACTTTCCAAATCAGCGACGAAGTTTTGAAGCCCGTCCACAAGGGATTGACCGTTAGTTTCAATCGCCTTCTCCAAAGCGTCAGGGTTAGACGCCAGAAAGTTGGTCGGCGCAAACATATCCACCACTTGTTTGGCGAAGAAGTTTACCTTTTCCTGCTCCCGGTCGGGCAGATGTGCCATATCTTTGGTGATCGCCTCCACCGTCTGCGCGGACAGCAAATACTGCTGTTTAATCAACTTGAAATAGGGGTTCTTTTCCCAGTTTGGGTTTTTGAACCGCTTATCTGTCGGTGGCTCAGGCTCACTATCCAATTCCCCTGTGGCAATTTGTTGCTGTATCTCTGACCAATTCCTAAGACTTTGAGTCCAATATCCTACCTGAGCTTCGATAATTCGACTTGGATTACTCATCATTTCCGCAAAATAGGCGGCGGCAGCTTTGGCGTAAAACTGGTAATCTGGGCTCTCCAACGCGGGGCTGTGTGCTTTGCGTTCGGACATGGCCGCGACCATCCTGTGAGTCAAGTCATTGATCTTGTTTAGATTATTTTCCAAAATTTCTTGGTCTGGTGCCTTAGCGTCAATCATTTAGTGCGGGCCTTGTTGCGATTTGCTCTAGTAATTATACCGACGTTTGCGCAAAAGTGCACGCGTGGGTGAGAAAAAGGGTAGTGACGTGACGGTATATGACGTGAGTGAGAGTATTCGTCAGACGAATGCTTGGGTGGGTGCAACAACGAAAGCATTTTGGCAAAATCCAGCCTTTTCCTTGACTATGAGCCCGTTGCCATCGTTGTTCGCAGCATGGGGTGAAGTAACAGAACGCGCCTTTGAAAAAGTTGCCCCCAAGCCGATGTGGGGCATCGAAAACGTTGTTTCAAAAGATAACGACTATCCCGTGAAAAAAAAGATTGACCTTGAATTGCCGTTTTGCGATCTGATCCACTTCGCAGCAGAGCGAAACCGCCCTGTCACGCGCAAAGTTTTATTGGTGGCACCAATGTCGGGCCACTATGCCACACTGTGCCGTAAGACAGTAATTAGCCTGCTGCCAAACTGCGATGTCTATGTGACTGAGTGGAAAAATGCCCGCGACGTGCCGCTATCTGCGGGCAAGTTCGATGTTGAGAACTACATCAAATACGTGGTCCAGTTCATGATGCATCTGGGAAAAGACGTGCATGTGATGGCGGTCTGCCAGCCAGTTCCATTGACACTCGTGGCAACTGCGATCTTGGCAGAAGACGACAGCGTGCCCAACCCTCGGACGCTGACGCTAATAGGTGGACCTGTGGATCCGGATGCCAACCCAACAGAGGTGACGGATTTTGGCAATCGTATCACTATGGGTCAGCTAGAGCAGACGGTTATCACGTCGGTGGGCTTCGCCTTCCCGGGTGCTGGGCGCAAAGTCTATCCAGGTGCGATGCAATTAGCCTCCTTTGTGGCGATGAATGCGAGCACGCACGCCCAGGCCTTTATTAATCAGATTGGTGCAGTTGCGCGTGGCGAGGCCGCAGATTTGGACCGTCACAATCAGTTTTACGACGAATATCTGGCCGTAATGGACATGCCAGCCGAGTTCTATTTATCAACAGTAGAGCGTGTGTTTAAAACACGTGAAGTGGCGCGCAATGCATTCACTGTGGATGGTGAACACATTGATATTTCGAAGATCACTGAAACGGCTGTGATTATCGTTGAAGGAGGCCGCGATGATATTTCTGCCCCTGGCCAGTGTCTTGCGGCGCTTGATCTGTTGCCAAACCTGCCTGACAGCATGAAGGATCACTTGATCGCCAAAGACGCAGGTCATTATGGAATCTTTAGTGGCAGTGCGTGGCGTAATGATATTCGGCCAGTTGTGCTGAAATTTATCGATGCGCACAATGGGGTGTGAACGAAAGCGGTCAAGGTGACAAAGCTTCAACCAAAAAAATCCTGATGCAGCGAAACGCTATTGAAGTGCGGAAAGATTATTGCAGGGTGAGGCCTCTTAAAACGAGCTCACTTCATGCCTGATGTGACCCAGATACTCACCCACACTAAAAAGATTACTGAGCAAAAGCAGGTCACTGCTCCCGTTTTGGCGCCGTCTGACAGACAGGTGCGGCTGCGCATTGAACGTTTTGCATTGACAGCGAATAACGTAACTTACGCAGCCTCTGGTTTCGCCATTGGTTATTGGCAATTTTTTCATGTGGCTGAAGATGGCTAGGGATTAGCGCCTGTTTGGGGCTTTGCTAACGTGATTGAAAGTGCGTCTGAAGTGGTAGCCTTGGGTGATTGGTTCTTCGGTTTCTATCCGATCGCGTCTGAACTGGTGGTGGAAATGCTGAGTTTGTGAAAGAACTAGGCTTTTGCGATCAGGTGGTAATGTATGATGAGGTCGAAAAGCTAAATCAGGTGATGTCTCTATATGTGGATATAGCGGGTAATGGGGATGTGAAAAAGTGTTGCATGCGCGGTTAGCGGGTTATCTAAACTGCTCTTTCGCCGTTGGTATTTCCTACCAGGATCAGTTTGCGCCACGAGCGGACGTGGTAGGGCCAAAGCATAAGTTTTTCTTTGCGCCAAGCCAGTTTGAGAAACGCAAGAAGGACTGGGGCAAAGGCGTGATTGAAGATAAAATTGACAAGGCTACGCGGATGATCATCGAAGATGCGGCGCGCTGGTTGACGTTTGATACCCACGCAGGATTAATTTCTGGAATGGCTTCGAATGCGGCGTTAGTGGCAGGAAGTGCCAATACGAAGATCGGCCATATGGTTGAGGTTTAGCTGCGCATCTGTTTCATTTCTGGGTCAAAGAGGTGCTGTGTCAGGCGTGTTGCCTTGCACATTTTACCCAAGATCTCGATTTCAACTTTGAGATTTTTTGTAACCATTGCTGTGGGCACAAATCCCTGCGCAATGGATTTCTGAGCGTGGTGGGAATACCCGCCTGATGTGCAAAAGCCGACGACTTTGCCGTCGATCCAGATTGGTTCGTAGGCATTCACGTCGGCATCGTTGACATCCACCTCAAACGCGCAGAGCTGACGGGTAGTACCTGCGGATTTTTCAACAGCAGCAGCGGCCTTGCCGATAAAGTTTACGGGCTTATTATAGCTGATGAAGCGGTCCATGCCCGTTTCGGCTGCTGTGAAATCTGGCGAGAACTCGGCGTTCCAAGATCCAAAAAACCGATCCAGACGCAGGGACATCATGGCACGCATCCCAAAGGGGCGCAGGCTAAGATCTTTGCCTGCCTGGGCCAGCGTGTTATAAAGCGCGAGCTGGTTTTCGGCATTCACGTAGATTTCATACCCGAGGTCGCCTGTGTAGCTGATCCGTTGCACAAGTGCTTTACATTTGCCAATGTTCATGACCTTTGCGTCCAAAAATTTTAAAACATTCCCTGACACATCCTCGCGGGTGCAGCGTGACAGAAGTTTGCGGGAATTTGGTCCCGCGATTTGGAATCCGATGCGGCGGGTGGAGATGTTTTCGATGACCACGTCGCCATTTAGGTTTTGCAGAAACCACCGCATGTGAATAGCTTGCATGCCAAAGCTGGCTGTGAGTTGAAAGCTTTCTTCGGCAAGGCATGTGACGGTGAAATCGCCGATTAGCTTACCTTTGTGTGACAGCATCGGTGTCAATGACAAGCGGCCCACTTTTGGAATACGGCCTGCCATGATGTAGTCGAGCCAATCGCGGGCGTCGACCCCTGTGACTAAATATTTGCCAAAATTTGTGATTTCGTTAATGCCTACCCCTTCACGCACGGCCTTTACCTCTGCTGCTATTGCGTCCCATGCGTTGGAGCGACGGAAGGAGGGGGTTTCAAACCGTGGCTCACCATCGAGTGCGAAGTAATTTGGGACCTCCATCCCGAATTGTGCGCCAAAGACTGCGTTTTGCGCGTCCCAAATCTCATAGGCGGGGGTGGTTTGGAATGGGCGGCAGGCCGCGAGCTCTTCGTTTGGGTAGGCCACGGAGAAGCGTTTTTGGTAGTTTTCTATGACTTTTGGGCGGGTGTACCCGGGTGTAATCCAATCGCCAAAGCGGGCCACGTCCATGGCGTATACGTCCCGTTCAGTTTCGCCTTCAACCATCCATTGCGCAAGCATCAGGCCTACGCCGCCGCCTTGAGAGAAGCCTGCCATTACGCCACAGGCGGACCAATAGTTGCGCATGCCTGGGATGGGGCCGACCAGAGGATTGCCGTCTGGGGCAAAGGTAAATGGGCCGTGGATCACGTTCTTCACACCTGCGGTTTCTAAAACTGGAAAGCGTCTGTAGGCAAAGTCAATGCTATCTTTGATTTTGTCAAAATCATCGGGCAGCAATTCATGACCGAAGTCCCAGCTAGTGCCGTCGACTGCCCAGGGGCGACAGGTTTGCTCATAAAAGCCGATGCACAGCCCGCGAGCCTCTTGCCGTAAATAGCTTTCACCGGCGGGGTCCATGACGTGGGGGTGTTCGATGCCTGAATCGATCATTTCTTCAATCATTGGAATGGGTTCGGTGACCAGATATTGATGCTCCATTGGGTGGAGTGGCATGTAAACACCTGCCATCGCGCCCACTTCACGGGCCCATAGGCCAGCAGCATTGACAATGTGTTCTGTATGGATGGTACCTCTGTCTGTCACCACATCCCAAGTGCCGTCTGGCCGCTGGTTGGTTTCATGCACCATGCAGTGCGTTTTGATTGTGGCTCCGCCCATCCGCGCCGCTTTGGCATAGGCGTGGGTAGTGCCAGAAGGGTCGAGGTGCCCATCTAACGGGTCGTAAAGCCCGCCAATGATCCCATCAATGTTGGTGACAGGGGCGATTTTTTTAATCTCTGCAGGGGTAACGATCTTGGTTTCCAACCCCATGTAGCGGTGCTTGGCACGTTCGGCTAGGAACATGTCCATGCGTTCTCGGGTGTCTGCCAGGGTTATGCCACCCACGTGATGTAAACCACATGACATGCCCGTAAGTTCTTCGAGCTCTTTGTAAAGGCGAATAGTGTAACCTTGAAGAGCCGCCATGTTGGTGTCGCCGTTCAGCGTGTGGAATCCACCCGCCGCGTGCCATGTGGAGCCAGATGTCAGCTCGGAGCGTTCCAAAAGCAATATATCAGACCAGCCGAGTTTTGTGAGGTGGTAGAGAACTGAGGCGCCTACAACGCCGCCGCCGATGATACAGACGCGTGTGGTGGTTTGCATGGGGAGATTCCTGAAAACTGGTATTTGTATCAAGCTGGGCCCATTTGTCCTTCAGAGCAATGCGGTTAACGACAGGTTTTGTCGCTAACCAAACGCTTACTTCTCTGGAATTAGACCTCTTGGGCTAAACCGCAGAACCACCAACAAAATGATACCCATTGTTAGCAGGCGCATGTGGGCAACACTTTCTATCAGGTGAAGGCGCAGACTGTTTTTTTCTGCTAATCCAGACGTAAGAAAACGCATCAGCCAATCGCCAATCGGTTCTGCTTGTATCCAGAAAAACCAAACAACAAAGCCGCCAAGTACTGCACCCCAATTGTTGCCAGACCCGCCTAAGATGACCATCACCCATATGAGGAAGGTAAAGCGCAGTGGCTGATACGTTCCAGGTGTTAGCTGTCCATCAAGCGTGGTCAACATCGCACCCGCGATACCCACAACGATCGAACCCAAAACGAAGACCTGTAAGTGCCTTGCGACAATGTCTTTGCCCATGGCGTTTGCCGAGACTTCGTTGTCACGTATTGCGCGCATCATTCGGCCCCAAGGGGAGTTCAAAGCCTTTTGTGACAGCCATAGGATGATTAGCAGAACTACTGTGAATAGCCCTGCATAGCAGAGTTTTACCAAGATCGAGGATGACGTTGCAGGATCAATGCCCCATTTTTGTGCGAAGGCTAAGAAGCGCTCGGATTGTTGGAGGTCAATTTCATAAGGAACAGGACGTGGCAGGCCAGACACGTTTTTTACGCCACGCGTCATCCAGTCCTCGTGCTTAATGATAGCAACGATGATTTCTGCAATACCTAAGGTCGCAATTGCAAGGTAATCTGAACGCAAACCAAGAGCGATTTTGCCTATAATCCAAGCCGCCAGTCCAGCAAACAAACCACCGACAGGCCATGATAAAATAATTGGCAGACCCAGCCCACCGAGGAATCCTGTGGCGGCTGGGTCAATTTTTTCTATGGCCGCTGTTGCGGGACCATAGAACGAACGAGCCAACAGAATGCCAATAATTACAATGGTCCCAACTACAAGCGTGCGGGTATGAGATTTCGCTATTCTGCGATAGGTAAGGATGGCAGCCATCACAGTCACAACGGCAATGATAAAGGCGACAAACACGCCAAGCGCACCTGCAGACCAAGCATCGGTCACAGGATCAACCGAAATGATTACAGCTGCAACGCCACCAAGTGCGGCAAACCCCATGACACCTACATTTAGGAGGCCAGCATAGCCCCACTGTATATTTACCCCAAGCGCCATAATAGATGAGATTAAGCATAGGTTGAGAAGGGCAAGCGCCACGTTCCAGCTTTGCATTTGACCAACAATAATGATCAACAGTGCCATAAGAACAAAGAACAATACGTTGCGGGTGGCATCGCCCAAAGGCTCCATTCTTATGAGGCTCGGTGTAAGTGTGCGGAGCAGAATAGCAACAGCGATAAATCCAAGAGCATAGATCATATTGATTTTCCTGCGAAAATACCGGTAGGTCTGAATAGAAGCACCAGCAGAAGGATCAAGAAGCTGACTGCAAATTTATAGTCGGTAGACAGCAGTTGAACGAGTGTATCTGGTTCCCAGCTTTCTGGAACCAAGTATTTAAGAAACTTCTTATAAGCATAGGTCACCATGATTTCTGAAAATGCGATGACGAATCCGCCTGCAATTGCGCCAATGGGAGAGCCGAGACCACCCACAATGGCAGCAGCAAAAATTGGCAGCAAGAGTTGCAGGTAGGTGAAGGGTTTGAAAGACTTGTCCAGACCGTAAAGTGAGCCTGCAATTGTTGCAAGGATCGCGCAGATGATCCACGCGACCATGACAACTTTGTCGGGGTTGATGCCAGAAAGTAGAGCCAGGTCTTCATTATCCGAATAGGCACGCATGGATTTACCAGTGCGCGTTTTGTTTAGGAACCAGAATAGGACAACCACAGCAACTATGGTCACAAAAACAGTGATGCCCTGGCTGACTTTGATAGTAAGGCCCTCACTCAGGCCCGTGATTTGTTTAAACGTACGCGCCTTGATGATGAACCGTTCGCCGTCTTGGAACTTCTGATCATTTGGGCCGATGATAAAGCGAATAACGCCGTTGGTGATGAACATGACGCCCATAGACGCTATTAGGTAAATCACGGGTGATGCCTTTTTTTTGCGATAGAAGCGGTACACAAGACGATCTGTCCCAAGTACAAAACCGATACAAATGATAATACTAAAAGGCAGTGCAATTAGAGCTGTTGGCAAGGGGGCTATGCCTATATTCCATGATTGAAAAAGCCAAGTAAAAAGTATCGTAAACATGGCTCCAAAGGCCATCGTATCCCCATGCGCGAAGTTCGAGAACCGCAAAATACCGTAGATTAACGTCACTCCAAGCGCGCCGAGTGCAAGTTGTGAACCGTAACTAACCGCGGGGATCAACACAAAATTGGCCAATAAAACGAAGGCGTTTAGGATTTCCATAGGGTCAACTCGCTGGTGGCTTTCAAGTGCCGTCGAGGAATGTGTCCTCGGGGCTGTTAATTAATTTACTGATTTCAATTTTCGTGATGGTGTAGGCGGAACTGCTAATAAGGTTATTGTTTTCCCAATCCATGCTGGTGTTAGTGACGACCGTTTGCGTTTTACCCGAAGACATAATTTCTAGCAATGTGTGAGATCTAGTGCTTTCAGGTAGGGTGAGTTGAGTAAGGGCAGGGTCGCGGATGTGGTCAATCCGGATGGAATGTGTTGTCAGGTGGGAAGCCTGGCTGATCAAGCTGGCAGTGTGGTTAGTGCAGGTCATGCTGAACGCTGAACCAGTTGACCAGTGGGTGAGTGTGGCGATGAGAGGCGTTAAAACAAGTACTAGTTTACTGATCATTTTGAAAAATCCACCTCAACTTAAACATCATGTACTGCGTTCGCAATTTGGAAACATCTTAGCTCACTGTGGATAATTAATGATAAGTGGACTTTTTTAACGTTTAAAAAGAATAAGCTTTGATCGAGCGCTTTGGAAAGCCTGGTCATGTTGTGCTCTCGCCTTAAATCCCACCCATCATGTCTAAACCTTTGGTCCATTATTAATATGTCAAAGTTTGCGTCTTTTCTTTCGAACTTTCTATTCGACGCCCACTCTTGTGTGACCTTGCAGCTTATAACTCCTTGTGCAAATGCCGCAGTACTAAAAGCGGTCCAAACTAGAATGGATAGTCGAACTCGCATCATCCCCCCAAGAAACTCTTGCGAACCTCGGGGTCGTTCAGTAGCGATTGCCCTGTGTCAGTAAACCGATTGCGACCTTGGACTAGCACATAACCTTTGTCAGCAATATTTAAGGCTTGGCGAGCGTTTTGTTCGACCATAAGGATGGAGATGCCTGAGCGGGCGACCTCGATAATGCGGTCAAATAATTCATCCATGACTATCGGTGATACGCCTGCCGTGGGTTCATCCAACATCAACAGCTTGGGTTGGGTCATGAGCGCGCGGCCTACGGCCACCTGCTGGCGCTGTCCACCGGATAGTTCGCCCGCATGCTGGCGGCGCTTTTTCTTTAGGATTGGGAACAGTTCATAGACCTGTTCCATCGTTACATTAATATCGTCACGGCGTAGAAATGCACCCATTTCTAAATTCTCTTCTACGCTCATCGACGGGAAAACATTTGATGTTTGTGGTACAAATGCCATGCCTTTAGCCACCCGGGCTTGTGGGGAAAGGTTTGTGATGTCTTCACCGTCGAGAGTTACAGAGCCTGTATGAATGCTGAGCATTCCAAAGACCGCCTTCATTGCTGTAGATTTACCCGCACCGTTGGGGCCAACGATAACAGCGATTTCGCCCTCAGCTGCTTCTATCGCGCAATCGTGAAGGATATCCGCACCACCGTATCCGCCTGTCATATTCTTAGCTGAAAGATAGCTCATTCGTTTTGTCTCAATTTTACAAGTAGTGGCTTAAACCGTGCTAAGTTCCGTCAGCGCAATACTGTCGGCGTGGTGTTTTTTGTGCTTTTCTGTCAGGTTAGTTACGCCAGTTTCATAGGTCTGAATTTGTAGCGCCCAGTCATTTTGAATTATCATGGTGTTTTGAAACACAACTTTCATGCCGCTAACGTTAATTATATACACGAGGGTTTTCCCCTCAAGGCCAGAAACCACGACATTTCCGCTGAGCAATACAGGCACGCTTTTGGCAGTAACGCCGCTGGCATTGCCTGCATACTGCAGGACTCCTTGGCGAAATATATCGTAATTGATGCCAGCATTGGAGCCAACATTTTCGGGAATATACTGCAGATATAATTGGGGATCAGGTGTGTATTGTGCTAAAATAGCTTGGTTTGGGGGTGGGTTTTTACGCCAAACGAAGGGATCGCCACAAAAGTTGAGAAACTTGGTCAGTTGTTCGCATTTTTCAGTACTCGCTTGTTTAAACGCCCATGTTTGATCTTGATAAAGAGTGACTTCACGTCCATCAACGACTGTCGTGCCAACAACGTTTTGTGCTGCTAAGGGCGCACCGCAGAAAAATATTGTAGAAAGAGTAGATGTGAAGATTTGTTTGATAGAAATCATTGTACTTGCTCTTTCTGATTTTCGGGCCTCTTGTTTTTCAAACCTGTGCCCAAATAAGCTTCTATCACCTGCTCGTTCGCCTTAATCTCGGTGATTGTACCTTTAGCGAGCACCGTTCCTTCGGCCATACAGATTACTGGATCGCACAGGCGGCCTATGAAATCCATGTCGTGTTCGATCATGCAGAAGGTGTAGCCGCGTTCTTTGTTCAGTCGCAAGATTGCGTCGCCAATTGTGTTAAGAAGTGTACGGTTCACGCCTGCGCCCACTTCGTCAAGGAAAACAATTTTAGCGTCGACCATCATGGTACGACCCAGCTCTAGCAATTTTTTCTGCCCACCTGACAGGTTGCCTGCCAACTCATTTGCAACTTGGGAGATTTCCAGAAATTCAATGACTTCGTCTGCCTTTTTGCGAATTTTCGCATCTTGATTACGGACTTTCGCGGGGGAAAACCATGCATCCCATAATCGTTCACCCGCTTGGTTTGGTGGAACCATCATGAGGTTTTCGCGTACTGTCATGGTGGAAAATTCGTGTGCAATTTGGAAGGTGCGTAGCAATCGGCGATTGAAGAGAGCATGGGGCGGCAGGCCTGTGATGTCTTCACCGTCGAGGAAGACTTTGCCAGCAGTAGGCGCGTGGACGCCGGCGATCACGTTGAAGAGTGTGGTTTTCCCGGCGCCATTAGGCCCGATCAGCCCAGTGATCGAACCTGTTTCAATTTTCAAAGACGCATCGTTTACGGCATAAAAGCCACCAAAACGCTTCGTGAGGTTTTCAACTTTGATCATGATACGCAAGCAGCCAATGTAAAAAGGCAGCCCGCAATAGTTGCGGGCTGCTTGGTCATTTTTAAAAAGCGATTAGCGATACTTGACTGTTGTCAGTTTACCACCAGCGATTTCTATTTCTCGATAGTTACCGGCGCTTTCACCTGCACCAATCAGTTCGACGTTTGATGCGCCAACATAATCCACTTCACCGCCGGCAGCGAGGATTTCGAGTGCCTTGCCCAGTTCACCAGGAAGAATTTGCTCGCCCGGTGCGTTAGCTATGTCCATGACCTTACCCTTGTAGTCAGCAGGGTCAGCAGAACCAGCCGCTTGCATTGCCAACATAATCAGCGCAGCGGCATCGTAGGCTTCAGCTGTGAACGGTGATGAGCCGTCATAGGAGTCGCCCGCTATTTCAACCAGTTTGCCCGCACCCGGGCTGTCTGTGCCCGGAACTTGACCGAAAGAACCGTCCAGATCAGTACCAATGGCTGCTGGTAGGCTGTCGCCAACCATGCCGTCGGGCAGAACGAAAGTGTCAAACGCGCCAGAATCAAGGGAACCTTCGATGATACCTTTACCACCTTGGTCAAGGTAACCTGCTACAACCAGTACCTCGCCCCCCGCTGCTGCTAGTGCGCCAACTTCTGCAGAATAGTCTGCCTTGCCGTCTTCGTGAGCTGTTGAAATCGTCACTTTACCACCAGCCGCTTCAAACGAGCTTTGGAATGCATCGGCCAAACCTTTACCGTAGTCGTTGTTGGTGTACGTCAGAGCGACTTCTTTGATGCCACGATCCATGATAACCGATGTCATAACGGCACCTTGGCGCGCATCAGACGGCGCTGTTCGAAAGAACAAATTGTTGTCTTTAACGGTGGACAGCGCCGGAGATGTCGCAGATGGGGAAATCATCACCATGCCGTTTGCTAGCGCAACGTTTGTCAGGATAGCTGTTGTCACACCTGAACAGTCAGCACCAACAATGCCGGACACTTTGTCAGACGTGATTAGACGCTCAGCAGCAGCTGTGGCCGCCGCAGAATCGATGCATGTGCTGTCTGCACGTACAGACGAAACGGCTTTGCCACCTAAAAGCTTGCCAGATTCAGTTACTTCGGCCATAGCTTGTTCTGCGCCATCAGCCATTGCTGGCGTCAAAGATTCGATTGGGCCAGTGAAGCCGAAAATAACGCCAATTTTTATGTCTGAGTGGCCACCGGCAACTGCGCCACTTGCCAGTGCCATGGATGCTGCGGATGCAAGCAATAGTTTTCTCATGTGATTTTCTCCCTGAATAACACATTAGTGGACGAGACCTTAGAGATTGAATAGGCGAATGCAAGGGATTCGTTAGCTGGTAAATCTGAGTTGCTGTGCTTGTCCGTTGCAAAATTTGTGTGATCTTTAGCATCACCAAATATGTAGCAATAACGCGATTTGAGGGAGCTGAGTATGATTCGACTGATTATTGTGATTGCCCTATGCTTGGCTCCGCTGATGGTAAAGCCACAATCTATGCGTACGTCTCTAGGTAATTTGACGGTAGAAAGACTTGCAGGAAAATTGAAAAATCCTTGGGCTGTGGCGATTTTGCCAAATGGGTCGTACCTGGTGACGGAAAAGCGCGGTGTTCTTTTGTTGTTTAATAATAGGGGAGAGCGCCGCCGCGTTTCTGGGGTACCAAAGGTGATGAACAAGGGGCAGGGTGGGCTATTGGATGTTGTGGCAGCAAAGGACTTTGCGTCAAGTGGGATTATATTTTTGACATATGCAAAACCTCAACCTGACGGGGTTGGCACCACATTAGTATCTGCAAAACTCGATATGGAATCGGCAAAACTGAGCAACACAAGGCATCTTTTTGAAATGCAGCCAGGCACTCTCGGTGGGCGACATTTTGGGTCTCGTATTGTTGAAAGTCATGATAAATTCTTGTACGTGACAATTGGTGATCGAGGGGACCGCCCTTCGGCGCAGGATTTAGGTTCACACAACGGCAGCGTTATCCGTGTGGCCCGGAATGGAACGGTCCCGAGCAACAACCCATTCGCTAGCATCGCTTATGCTCGACCCGAGATTTGGTCTTACGGACATCGCAACCCACAAGGGGCAGTGATTGATGAGTCGGGTCAGTTATGGGTGACGGAACATGGCGCAAAAGGTGCGGATGAAGTTAATCGAGTGAAAAAGGGTGCGAACTATGGGTGGCCCGTGATTTCATACGGTAAACACTACTCGGGACGTAAGATTGGTGAAGGCACGTCGAAATTGGGAATGGAACAGCCGAGTTTTTACTGGGATCCATCAATTGCACCGTCTGGGATGATGATTTATTCTGGTAAGATGTTTTCTGAGTGGAAAGGAGACTTCTTTATTGGGTCGCTAAAATTTGATCACATTGCACGGCTGGATCGTGCTGGCAATCGCTTGAGTGCCGTTGAAACGCTGCAGTCACGGGAGACAAGTCGTGTTCGCGATGTACGTGAAGCGCCTGATGGATCAATCTGGTTTTTGAGCGTAGATCGGGGTGGCTTGTTTAGGATAAGCCGCTAAACCACCGGCATTGTTTCTTCAAAAAACGCCTGGTCGATTTGTTTGAAATAACCAACTATTTGACCACCACAGTGATCTAGCTTTCCAGTCTGTTGCTTTACGGCTTTTTTGTTGCCTGTGATCCCCGCTCACGATATGGCGTCGTGTTGTATTGCGTGCGATAGCATTTTGAAAAATGTGATGGCGAAGCAAACCCACAAGCCAATGCCACGTTAATCACTGACATCTCTGTTTGCATTAACAGATTACGCGCTTTTTGTAGGCGCAGTTCCATATAGTACCGCTTTGGCGAACGATTGAGATAACGGCTAAACAGACGTTCGAGTTGACGTGTGGACATGCCAACGTCTTGTGCCAAGATGGATGGCGAAACGGGTTCCTCTATGTTGTTTTGCATCATCTGAATTACAGTAGATAGCTTAGAATGCCGAACTCCGATGCGCGTCGGGATCGATAGCCTCTGTGAGTCGTTATCCGTTCGGATGTTTGTGTGTAGGCACTGATCAGCCACAAAGTTTGCCAACGTTTCGCCATCAAAATTTGCCATCAATTTCAGCATAAGATCAAGCGAGGACATCCCTCCCGCAGATGTGAACCGATTGCCATCCACTATGTAGACTGCTTTGGTTAGATCAACAGCGTCGAATTCCTCAAGAAAGCTGTCATAGTTCTCCCAATGTATAGTACATTTTTTGCCTTGTAGTAATCCCGCCTTTGCCATTGTGAAGGCGCCCGTGCAAAGTCCCCCGATGGATACTCCGCGACGCGCTTCGCGGCGCAGCCAGTTCAGAACAGGTTTGGTGGAACTTTGATCAATGCTCATACCACCACAGATGAGAACGATATCGTCACGTAACAATTCTTCCAGTCCCGTGTCGGGCATAATGGTTAGCCCGTTGGAGCAAGTTACAGGATGATTGTTTTCAGACACAATCTTCCAAGCATAGCGTTCGTTGTTGTCGTAGCGATTTGCGATACGCAGCGCATCAAGAGCACTAGCAAAAGGCATAAGCGTGAATTCTTGCAGCAATAAAAATACAAATCGGCGTTTATTTTCCTTGGCAGGTCGCAGGGTTAGTTCGGACATAGTGTTTGCCTAATCGACCCGAATCAAACGGGAGTCGTGAATTTTTTTAAACTTGTAGAAAATGTTTTTCGCGTTCAAGACATTAAAGTTGACCTTGCGATAGTTTTTACCTTGAGACTTTCACACTATTTTTTTGTTCTACATCATCAGAGTGCTAGCAAATACCCTGAATGTCGGATAGGTAACACCTCAACAAACCTACCAAGGAGAGACGTGATGACCTCGGGTTGGAAAAAATCTAATTGGCGTTCTAAAGAGCGGATTCAGATGCCTGATTACATAGACGAAACTGCCCTAAAAATCGTTGAGGCGCGTTTGTCTTGCTATCCTCCGTTGGTTTTTGCAGGTGAGGCGCGCGCTCTCAAGGCCAAGTTATCACAGGTCTCCCGTGGTGAAGCTTTTCTCCTGCAAGGAGGTGATTGCGCTGAGAGCTTTGCGGAATTCAACGCTGATATGCTTCGTGATACCTACAAGGTCATGCTGCAAATGGCGGTAGTGCTGACGTATGGTGCAAAAGTTCCAGTCGTAAAAATTGGCCGTGTTGCGGGACAATTTGCGAAACCGCGTTCTGCTGATACGGAAATTGTCAACGGAGTGGAGCTGCCTTCTTACCGTGGAGATATCATCAATGATATCGATTTTACTCCAGAAGCCCGCACTCCAAACCCTGATCGTATGCTTGAAGCTTACACTCAAGCAGCTGCTTCGCTGAATCTGCTCCGTGCGTTTTCGATGGGTGGCTTCGCGGATATCCACCGAGTGCATGAGTGGAACCTTGGCTTTGCCAATGCGGCGGGAGCGGCGGAGAAATACACTAAACTTGCGAACCGTATTTCCGATAGCCTCGACTTTATGACAGCTGCGGGAGTCAATTCTGATAATACGTCAGCGCTTCACACGGTAAATTTTTACACCAGCCACGAAGCATTGTTGCTGGAATACGAGGAGGCCCTATGCCGGATTGATTCCACGTCTGGCCTGCCTGTTGCTGGCTCTGGTCATATGATTTGGATCGGTGATCGCACGCGTCAGCCCGATGGTGCACATGTGGAATTTTCAAGTGGTGTGCAGAACCCGATTGGCCTTAAATGTGGGCCGACAATGACTGTGAATGATTTAAAAGTCCTGTTGTCAAAGTTGAACCCTGAAAATGAATCAGGTCGTTTGACATTGATTGCGCGTTTTGGTGCTGGTTCTGTTGGAGAGCACCTGCCACGGTTGGTCAAAGCTGTTAAGGAAGAAGGCGCGAACGTTGTATGGTCCTGTGATCCTATGCATGGCAACACCATCAAATCTACATCTGGTTACAAGACACGCCCGTTCGATAGCATTCTAAGTGAAGTGCGAGAGTTCTTCAGCGTCCACAATGCCGAAGGCACGGTCCCAGGTGGGGTGCACTTCGAAATGACCGGCAAAGACGTGACTGAATGCACGGGGGGTGTTCGTGCTGTAACGGATGAGGATCTTTCGTCACGCTATCATACTGCATGTGATCCGCGTTTGAATGCATCTCAAGCACTGGAATTGGCGTTTTTGGTGTCTGAAGAGCTTGAGCAACGGGTTGTTGCACAGCGTAAAGTAGGCTGACAGCAAACCTTTGGAACGCAAAGCACGACCTTAATAATATTAGGTTTTTTCTCTTGAATAAATTAACCGTCTTTCAAGAGCTCAGAAATTCGTGAATTCAAATCCTATGTTCTTAGCCCTTCATGCATTGCTGAATGTTGTTGGCCTTGTGAATGGTGTACTGTCTTTGTAAGGCTTTTTGCCAGTCGCGGTTCGGAAGTCCTGCCAGGCTAAAATCACGCGCTCGGCTTTCGCGATTTCGAGTTTAAACCTAACTATAAACGGTTTTTCAAAATCATGGTTTTTAAAGAGAATTCCTTTTATTGGGATTATTTGCTAAATCGTATGTTTGACAATCATTAACTTTCACGCTTTTGTTGAGAACTGCTGTCAATTTTGCTAACACTGACCCAATCGAATTTGAACTGATTAATTGGTATAAATTCAATCAAAAAGCGAGGCAAAGTTTCATAAATGGTTAACTCAATGACAGCATTCGCGTCGGTAAATGGGAATGCAGAAAGCCTGACTTGGGCGTGGGAGATCCGTAGTGTGAACGGGCGAGGTTTAGATATTCGAACACGCATACCGGATGGGTTTGAGGGTCTCGAAAGCTTGATACTCAAACATATAGGGGCAGAGTGTAAGCGGGGTACCGTCACCGTTGGCCTGAAGGTAAAGCGCAGTTTGACTGAGCGCGCTGCTCAGTTGAATATCGATGCATTGACGCTCGCACTGGAGGCAGCGCGTTTTGCGGAAAAGGCTGCAGGTGGTAAAGTCGCTCCCCTGGATGTAGCTGGAATTCTTGCGTTGCCCGGCATGTTTACATTTCAAAACGGGGACAAGGATGATTTGTCGCTCCATATTCCACAAGTTCAAGCTGATTTGATCGAGGCCATTGCATCATTTTGTGATGCGAGAGCTGCAGAGGGGGTGGCGTTGAAGGACATTCTCACAGATCAAATTAAGGAGATAGAACGACTTTGTAAGTCAGCGGCAAAGGTATTAGGTGCACGTCGGGAACATGTAAACGAAACCCTTAAGAAGAATGTCGCGCGGATTTTGAACAATACAGATGCTGTGGATAATGCTCGCATTTCACAAGAATTGGCATTGTTAGCAGTTAAAGTTGATGTGACAGAGGAGCTAGATCGCTTGGGTGCACATGTTGCTGCTGCATATGAGCTTTTGAATGTGGACGGGCCGATTGGGCGAAAACTTGATTTCTTGATGCAAGAATTTAACAGAGAGGCAAATACTTTATGTTCCAAAGCCAATTATGTCGAACTGACGTCGATTGGACTTGACCTGAAAACGGTTATTGATCAGACGCGCGAACAGGTTCAAAATGTGGAATAGTCATGTCTATTGATACTCGTCTGGGTCTTTTGATCATCGTTTCCTCGCCGTCAGGTGCTGGGAAATCAACATTGGCCAAACGTTTGTTAGAGGATGATGACAACATCAGTTTTTCTGTCTCTGCTACAACAAGGCCCATGCGAGCGGATGAAGTCGAGGGCAAGGATTACTATTTTAAAACCCGGGCAGAGTTTAAGACGATGGTTGAAGCGGGCCAAATGCTGGAACACGCTGAGGTATTTGGCAATTTCTATGGTACGCCAATTAGTCCTGTGAAAGAGGCTATGGGTGAAGGGTCCGATGTTTTATTTGACGTAGATTGGCAAGGTGGGCAACAAATTCGAGCGTCCGACCTGCGCGAGAACGTGGTTTCGGTGTTCATTTTACCTCCCTCAATTATAGAGCTAGAGAGCCGCCTGCATTCGCGAGGCCAAGACACTGTTGATGTGGTCTCTGACCGGATGGCCAAATCCCGCAATGAAATTAGCCATTGGGCTGAATACGATTATGTTTTAGTGAACGAGGTATTAGAGACCTGTGAGGAGCAGCTTCGTGCGGTGATTACGGCAGAGCGATTACGACGAGACCGTCAGCCAGGTCTCATGTCTCGTGTACGTAAGCTAAATACTGAATTTGAGAAAATGTAATGATCTATGAATTGGACGGTATTGCCCCTGAACTGGCTGCAGATGGAGACTATTGGGTTGCCCCAACTGCCCAATTGATGGGCAAAGTCCGCATTGAAAGTGGTGCGTCTGTTTGGTTTGGTGCAGTGCTTCGTGGTGATAACGAGTTGATCCATGTCGGGACGGGGTCTAACGTGCAAGAAAACTCGGTTCTGCACACAGATATGGGGTTCCCGCTTAGTATTGGTGTAAA
>MDTG01221163.1_pt1 | contig 23577 bp, 26 predicted proteins | sample 811421 | NCBI WGS metagenome assembly MDTG01 (sample SAMN05326645, study PRJNA326480) | marine metagenome | isolation source: seawater | place: Pacific Ocean: South East | collected 2011
ATTATTTTTTCAATTTTATCTTTACTATACTCTTTTTTATCAACAATGAATTTTCCCGAATCTTTTATTATTACATACATTGTTTTTGTACCAGCACCCACAGAAATAGCACTATCACTAATAGAAAGATCTATTTCTTCATTTTGACTAAAATTTGTAGCAAGCATGAAAAAAATCAGCATTAAGAATATAATATCGATAAGTGGTATAATATTTACCTTATTTTTTTTGCTGTTTTGGATATTTATTAGGTTTCCATTTAGCATAAACTATTTTGTTAGATTGTTTACCAAAATTAATAAATTATTAGTAGTTTGTTGTATGCTGATAATTTTTTTTTCAAAAAAATAATGAGCAATTAAAGATGGTATTGCAACAATTAAACCTATGGCGGTAGTTAAAAGAGCTGTCCAAATACCTCCAGCTAAAACAGCAGGATCTACAAGGCTTCCACCAATTTCAAGTTGATTAAATGAAGATATCATTCCAATTACAGTGCCTAATAAACCTAGAAGTGGACTTACTTGAGCAATAATTTCTAAAGATGGTAAAAGAAATTCAATTTTTTTAATTTGTTTAGATGAAAAAGCAGAAATTGCAGAAATTCTATTATTTTCATTTAATTTTTTGTGATTAAACATATTAATTGAATATTTCACAATCAATAGTATTGGATGATTTGATTGTAAAAGTTCACGATTATTTTCCTCAAAATCATTTAGGCTATTTGAATTAACGATTTTATTTTCTAAATCATTAATACTCAGTCTATTGAAAATAAAAAACTGAATAAATTTATATAAAATTATAGCCAGTGAAATTACTGAAAAAACAAAAAGCAAGACAAAAACAAATCCACCTTTATCAACATAATCAAAAAAGAGAGAAAAGAATGTTTCATTCATACTATCAAACCCTTGAGTAAGTTAGGGTGTTTTTTTTTCAACTGGACATATTCATTTTCAATTTCTATATTATCCGTTCTAAGTGGATTCCTTTTAGATTTAACTTTATAGTCTAGAACAATTTCACCTGGTCTTTTAGAAAAAAATAAAACTCTATCTCCAAGAAGTAAAGCTTCTTTTAAATTATGAGTAATAAATAAAATTGTAGTTGGATTTTTATTCCAATAATTTATCAAAACATTATATAAATTTTCTGTTGTTGGTTGATCAAGAGAGACAAATGGTTCATCCATTAAAAGGACTTTTGGTTCGTTAACTACCGCTCTAGCCAGTGATACTTTTCTCCTCATACCTCCAGAAATACTATTCGGATAACTATCAATGAATTCTTTTAAATCAAAGTTCTTGAGAATTGATTTTATTTTTTTTTTAATTTTTTCATTCTTACTTTCGCATACTAACTCAATATTTTCATATAATGTTAACCATGGCATCAATCTTGATGTTTGAAAAACATAACCCAAAGAACTTTTATTATTAATGGGTTCACCATCAATTAGAATCTCTTGTTTTTCAGCTTTAATTAAGCCTCCAATGATGTTCATTAAAGTTGTTTTTCCGCAGCCTGAAGGACCTACAATACAAACAAATTCTTTAGAATTTAAAAAAATATCAATTTTTTTTAAAGCTAGTATATTAGCCTTCTTATTTTGGTATGATTTTGAATTAATTTTAATTGATATACTCATTTGTTATCGCCAATCAGTTAGTCTTTTTTCAAGTGGTCTAACAAAAACAAATTCTACAAAGATAATTACAGCAACAAAACTTAGAGTGTATGCTAAAATTCCACTAATATCAAAGAATTGAAAAAAACCATATAATTTAAAACCTACACCATCACTTCTTCCTAAAAGTTCAACAACTAAAACAATCTTCCAAATTAGTGAAAGTCCTGAACGTGCCGCTGACATCAAGTATGGATATAGTTGAGGAAAAATAACTTTAGTTAGAAGTTTTTGATTACTAATATTATAAAACTTGGCTACGTCGATATATTGTTTATTTATTGAGCGAGCACCTTCCCTGGTAATCACTGCTACCATCGGAATTTTATTAAGAGATACGGCAAGTATTGCAGAAATTTCATTCAAACCAAACCAAACGTAACATAAAATTATTATAACAAGGGCAGGTATGTTCAGTCCTAAAATCAACCAATCATCAAAAAATGAATTAAATTTATCTTTGTTGCCCATAAGAATTCCGATAGAAGTCCCAATAATCATTGCAATAATAAATGCTAAAACAACTCTTTTAAGTGTTATAAATGTGTGAAAAAACAATTCTGAACTTTTATACTCAGTTATGATTGTTTTTAAAACATCAAAAGGTCCTGGTAATAAGGTATTATCAATAAGAATGCTAAATAGATACCAAAGCACAAAAAAGGAAAGCATTGATGCAAGCCTTAAAAAAGCACTATTATTCAAAATAAACATTTTTTAATTTTTCCAGAAGGTTCCAATAGTCATTTCTGGAGAATTACCTACAAGCTCTTTGCCACCAATTTCAGCAAGTTTTTTATAAAGTATTTTAGCTCCATCTATTTGCTCAGTAGAAAAGTTGCTTGGTATACCTTCTCTATATATTTCTTTGAGGTTATCATAAATTTTTTTATTTTCTGCTTTCATTATTGGTTTAATAAATTTCCAGACTTCATCAGACTCTGACATTTGTTTTTTGGCAATATTTGAAGTTTTTAGAAAATTACCTAAAAGTTCTTTATTTTCATTTGCCCATTCATCCCTAAAAACCCATCCAATTATGGGCATTCCTCCAGGAACACCTAATTTTTGAATAATATCTGTAATATCAATTATTTTTACAAATTCTTTTGATAAGAGTCTTGCTTGATAGGGCCAATAGGTCAAAATAGCATCAAAACTCCCTTGTTCTATCTTTTTATTAAGTAAAGGAGGGGCTCCAAAAATTGGTTCACTTTCATTAGCTAAATCGCTTCCGAACATTTGTTTGTAATGAGCTCTGAAAATTAACCAACTTTTGTCTACTTGACCACCAGCAATGCCAATTTTTTTATTTTTTAGATCTTCAACATTTTTAATATTTGAATTTTTATTCACAATTAGCCCACCAGCTGCCATAGAGTGGGGTACAAATGAGAACATTCTATTCATTGAACGCTGTCTGGAAACCCAAAACCAGTCTGTAACTATCAAGTCAACAGCTTTTCCTTGAAGAGCAACAGCTGCAGCATTTTTACTAGCTAGCTGAACAATCTCAACATCAATATTGTTTTTTGCATCCAATTTTAAGTTTTTTATAATTTCAAGTTCCCAATTTACACTACCATACTGTAATGTTCCAATTTTAATTTTTCGAACATCCTTAGAAAAAGAATTAGAGCTAATTAAGAAAAACAAAAAAATAGTAAAGATTTTTTTAATCATAATAATAATACCAAAATTATTAAAAATAAATTATCATAATAATTATATAGTGTCTTTCAAAAAATAGATGAATAAAAAAAAAATAAAATTGGATTTAATTGGACTTAAATGTCCATTACCTGTTTTAAAAACAGCTAAAAAGATTAAAGAAATAAATAATGAAAGTGTTTTAGAGATAAAAACTGACGATCCATCAGCAGAAAATGATATTGAGGAATTGTGTAGAAATAATAACTACAAAGTACTTCAAAAATTAAAAGAAAAGAAAGTTCTTTATTTTGTTCTTAAAAAAAATTAATTTAAAAATTAATGACCGAAATTTTATCTGATGAAAAAATAAAAAAGCTTTCTTTTGAGGACTCCTATAAAAACCTTGAAGAAATACTTTCATTAATTGAGAATGGAGATTCAAGTCTTGAAAAGTCAATTGAACTTTATGAGTTTGGAATTAAACTAAAAAATCATTGTGAACAGAAACTTAAAATTGCTGAACTTAAAATTAAAAAAGTTATTGATAAAAATCAACTAGAAGAATTTGATTAAAATAATTTACCATCATGAAAAATTTTGATCAATATATGAAAGAAAAATCAGTTTTTATAACTGATGCAATAATTAAATTAATTGATTTAAATAAAAATAATAAAAGTAAACTTTTAAATGCCATAAAGTATGTAGTTAAAGTTGGCGGAAAAAGATTAAGGCCTATATTCGTTTTAGAAACTTGCAAAATTCTAAAGGTTCCTGAACCTTTTGCTTTAAGAGTCGCGATAAGTATAGAGTTGATTCATTGTTATTCATTAGTTCACGATGATTTACCTGCAATGGATAATGATGAAATTAGAAGAGGTAATCCAACATGTCATATTAAATTTGATGAAGCTACAGCTATACTGGTTGGCGATGCTCTTCAATGTTTAGCATTTGAAATTTTATCTGCTAAAGAAACTCATCCAAACCCTGAAGTACGTTGTAAACTTATCAACGAACTTTCTAAATCATCTGGATTAAATGGTATGGTAGGGGGGCAAATGTTAGATTTAGAGGCAGAGAAAAAAAAATTAGATTTAAAAGATGTTGAAAAATTACAAAGATTAAAAACAGGAGAATTATTTAGGTTTGCATGCGTTGCGTCTAGTATCTTGTCCAATGAAAAGAAAAAATATAAAATACTTGAAAAATATGCTTTAAGACTAGGTTTAGCATTTCAAATACAAGATGATATTTTAGATGTAGAAGGAATCGAAGATAAAGTTGGCAAGAAGATAAACAAAGATCTTTATTTAGGCAAGGAGACTTTTATTAGTATTTTAGGAATTAATGAGGCTAAAAAAAAAGCAAAAATTTTAATAGATGAAGCATTAAAATTATTAGAAGATTTAGGAGATGATTCAGAGAATTTAACTGAGATTACAAAACTAATAATAAACAGAGCATATTAAGTGTTTTTAACAGCAACTATATCTTCTCTTTTAGATAAAGAAAGACTTGATGTTGCTTTAGTTAAACTTAAATTGGTTAATACAAGACAAATAGCTTTGAGCACTATAATTTCTGGTAAAGTATTTATTGATGATAAGAAAATTCTTAAAGCTGGAACAATAGTTAAAAAGAATTCTTTAATAAAAGTTAGAAAGAGAGAATATGAATGGGTTTCAAGGGGAGGATTGAAACTTTCTCCAGTCTTGAAAAAATTTAAAATTATTTTAAAAAATAAAATTTGTTTAGATATTGGATCTTCAACTGGAGGATTTACTGATGTTTTGTTAAAAGAAGGAGCATTGAGAGTTTATTGTGTTGATGTTGGATATGGTCAATTAGCCTGGAAGATAAGAAATGATAAAAGAGTAGTAGTATTAGAAAAAACTAACGCTAGATATTTAAATAGCAATCAAATAAATCAACTAGTACAAGTACTGGTTTGTGATGTAAGCTTTATATCAATCAAAAAAATTATTCCAGCATGTTTAAGGTTTTTGAGTAAAGATGCTTACTTAATAGTTTTAATTAAACCACAATTTGAAGCCGGAAGAGAGAATATATCTAAGGGTGGAATTATTAAAGATGACAAAATTCATAAAATTGTATGTGATGATATTAAAAAATGGTTTATTGAGAAATTAAATAAAGAAGTTATTTCTATAATTGAAAGTTCAATTAAAGGTCAGAAAGGTAATAAAGAATTTTTTATTCTAGCTAAAAACTAATTTTTTCTTGCTTTATGCTGAAGCAAACAATCTGCAAGTACAATTGCTAACATTGCTTCACCAACTGGCACTGCTCTAATTCCAACACAAGGATCATGTCTTCCTTTAGTTTTTAATGAAATATTTTCATTCATTTCATTTATTGTTTTTTTAATTTTTAAGATTGAACTTGTTGGTTTTACTGCAAATCTAACAACCATATCTTGACCAGATGAAAGTCCTCCTAAAGTTCCTCCAGAGTTATTAGATTTGAAAAAAACTTTATCATTTTTTGTATATATTTCATCAACATTTTCTTCACCTTTTAAACCAGCTGATTCAAATCCTTTTCCTATTTCAACTCCTTTTACAGCAGGAATACTCATCATAGCGTGAGCAATTAGAGCATCTATTTTATCAAATATTGGTTCTCCAAGACCTACAGGTATTCCAGTTGCGTGAATTTCAATCACTGCACCAATTGAAGATCCACTTTTTCTTATATTTTCTAAATAATTTTCCCAAATTTTGACTGTATATTTATCTGGACAAAAGAAGTTATTTTTTTCAACCTCTTCCCAGTTCCATTTTTCTTTATTAATTTTTTTTTTTCCAATCTGAATAAGAGCTCCTCGTATTTTGACTTTTTTACCAAGAATTTTTCTTGCAATAGCTCCTCCTGCAACTCTCATAGCTGTTTCCCTCGCTGATGCTCTACCGCCACCTCGGTAATCTCTTATTCCATACTTTTTTGCATATGTAAAATCTGCATGTCCAGGTCTAAATGCACTTGATATTTCTGAATAATCTTTACTTCTCTGGTCTACGTTTTCTATTTCTAATGCAATTGGAGTCCCAGTTGTTAAACCATTAAAGGTACCAGACAAAATTTTTACTTTATCAGGTTCTTTTCTTTGTGTTGTATACTTTGATTGTCCTGGTTTTCTTTTATCAAGAAATTGTTGAATATCTTTTTCATTAACTTTGATACCCGATGGAACACCATCAATTACGCATCCGATTGCCTTACCATGACTTTCTCCCCACGTAGTCAATTTAAATATTTTTCCAATTGTACTTCCAGTCATATTTACACATTAGATATGTCTGGAGCGTCCACTGATTTCATTCCAACTACATGATAACCGCAGTCAACATGAATAACTTCTCCTGTAACTCCGGATGAAAGTTCCGATAATAAGTAAAGTGAATTATTTCCAACTTCAATAATATTTGTTACTCTATGCAGAGGAGAGTTATACTCGTTCCATTTTAATATATATCTGAAATCTGAAATTCCTGAAGCTGCAAGTGTTTTAATTGGCCCTGCTGATATTGCATTAACTCTGATATTCTTTTTTCCTAGATCTGTTGCCAAATATTTTACACTACATTCTAATGCTGCTTTCGCAACACCCATAACATTATAATGTGGCATGACCCTCTCTGCTCCTAAGTATGAAAGTGTTAGTAATTGTCCTCCATTTTTCATCAACTTGCTTGCCTCACGACATATGATAGTAAATGAATAGCATGAAATATCTAGTGTATTAATGAAATTATTTCTAGTAGTCTCAAGATAATCTCCTTTAAGTTCATTCTTATCCGAGAATGCAATAGAATGAACTAAAAAATCAAAACTTTCCCAATCTTTTGAAATTTTATTAAAGAATGATTTTATACTATTATCAGAGCTTACATCACATTCATAAACTATTTTTGAACCACAATTTAATGCAAGAGGGACTACGCGTTTCTTAACAGCATCACCAGCATATGAAAATGCTAACTCTGCGCCACTTTTACTTAAAGATTCAGCGATTCCCCAAGCAACAGATCTTTCATTAGCGATACCCATTACAATTCCTCTTTTACCTTTTAAATCAATCTTAATGTTTTTCATTTGACTTTTAATATGTGAAAATTTTTATTGTTTTGAAATATTATTACATTATTTGAATTCATATATAGTATAAAATTAAAATATTTACTAATTATAGTTATGCTTAATCCATATAAAAAGTTTAATAATTGGTTTAATTTAGTTGAAAAGAAAAAACTTCAAGACCCTACTGTTTTTTCATTAGCTACGGTTGATCTAAATAACCAGCCACACGTGAGAATGGTTTTGTTGAAGAAAGTTCTAAAAGATGGTTTTGTATTTTTTACAAATTTAAAAAGTAATAAAGGCAAACAATTTTTAAAAAATAATAAATTATCAATGTGTTTTTATTGGGAAAGTATTAATAGACAAATTAGAATTGTTGGTAAAGGAAAAGTTATACCTGAGTCTGAATCAGATAATTATTTTCAGACAAGATTAAGAGGTAGTCAAATAGGAGCTTGGGCTTCATTACAGTCAAGTGAGATAAAATCAAAAATAGAATTAAAAAAAAAAATAAAACTTTTAGAAAATAAATATAAAAAAAAATCTATACCAAGGCCTAAATATTGGGTTGGAATTAAGATTTTACCCTCGGAGTTTGAATTTTGGAAACAAGGAAAATATAGAATACATGATAGAGAACTTTTTAGTTTAAAAAATAAAGAGTGGGAGTCTATTCTCCTTTCACCCTAATTTTATGCTGCTAAGTTAATATTTAGATTTGAAAACACTGAACGCAATGCAGAAACTAAAGTTTTAATCATTTTATCAGTGTGAAGTGGTGTTGGAGTTATTCTCAATCTCTCTGAACCAACTGGTACGGTTGGAAAGTTAATAGGCTGAACATAAATATTAAAGTCATCCAGAAGTTGTTGGCTTGCTGATGAGCAAAGTTTGGCATCTCCAATTATAACGGGAATAATGTGACTATTATGATCAATAAAAGGTATATTAGATTTTTTTAATTCTTTTTTAAGCTTTTCTACAACTTTAAATTGCTTTTCTCTTTCAGTATTTGAAAATTTTAAGTATCTCATCGCTGTGTATGCACCAGCAGCTATACATGGAGGTAATGATGTAGTAAATATAAAACCAGATGCATTACTTCTCATATAATCAATCAGATTTTTATTTCCTGTGATATATCCACCCATAACTCCAAAGGCTTTGGCTAAAGTTCCTTGTAAAATATCAATTTCTTTAAGAACCCCATGACTTTGTGCAAGACCTGCACCTCTTTTACCATAAATTCCAACAGCATGAACTTCATCAAGATAAGTAAGGGCGTTATATTTTTTAGCTAAATTAACAATTTCTTTAATAGGTGAAAAGTCTCCATCCATTGAATAAACTGATTCAAATACAATTATTTTAGAGGCATTGGAATTAACTTTTTTTATTTTCTTTTCGAGATCTTCTATATCATTATGTTTAAAAATTAATTTATTCGCACCTGAGTTTTTTATACCTAAAATCATGGAAGCATGATTTTTCTCGTCAGAAATAAAGTGACAGTTTGGTAAGTTTTTTCCTAATGTTGATAATGTAGCTTGGTTTGCTAAATAACCAGAATTAAAAAGTAAAGCAGATTCTTTTTTATGTAAGTAACATAATTCTCTTTCAAGTAAAACATGGTAATGATTGGTTCCAGAAATATTTCTTGTTCCGCCAGAACCAGCTCCTACTTTTTGAATTGCTTCTACCATTTTCTCCAAAACTAGTTTATTTTGGCTCATGCCTAGGTAGTCATTACTGCACCAAACAGTTACCTCTTTAACTTTATCATCATTATAGTTTAAAGCTTGAGGAAAATCACCAGCAATCTTTTCTAAATCAGCAAATACTCTGTATCTTCCTTCTCTTTTCAAAGAACCTAAATTTTGATTAAAAAATTTATTATAATCCATTTATTTTTCCTCAAACTTTAAAGACACTGAGTTAATACAAAATCTTTTTCCGTAAGGTTTTGGCCCATCATCAAAAACATGACCTAAGTGAGAACCACAACTACATTTTACTTCTACCCTCTTCATACCAAAGCTTTCATCTTTTTTGAAGCAAAGATTTTTATCATTAATAGGCTTTAAAAAGCTAGGCCAGCCACTTTTTGAATCATATTTATCACTAGATTTAAAAAGTACTTGTTCACAACAAATACATTTATATTCTCCTTTTTTGTAAAAGTCATTATATTTACCTGTAAATGCAAGTTCTGTAGCACATTTTTGAGTAACATTAAAAGTTAACTCATCAAGTTTTTGTAAAAGTTCGTTTTTATTTATTTTTTTCAATTTTTATCTTTAGCTAATATGATTTTAATTATAATAATGTAGTAAATAATTAATAAGTAATTTTTATATTTAAATGATTTTTATTTTAGGTGCTGGAATAGTTGGTCTTACAATTGGTAATACTTTAGTAAAAAATGGATATAAAGTTACTATTTTTGATTTATCAGAAAAAAGCCAATCTAGTAAAGCAGCTGTGGGAATGTTAGCTCCTTTATTGGAAGCCAAACCATATGAACAAGAACTTTTTGAATTGATGATAGAATCAAAAGAAAAATGGTTATCTTTTTCTAAAGAATTAAAAGCTAAAACTAATATTAATCCTCACTATAAGGAAAATTCGTCTTTGATAATTGCCAAAGATTCTAATGATCATGAGAGATTGTTGTTCAGAAAAAAATTTTTTAAAAAAATTGGATTTGAGGTTGATTTGTTGGATAGAAATAAAACTTTAAAGCTTGAGCCATTATTATCTCATAGAGTTTATTCTTCATTATACTGTGTAGGGCAAGATCAAGTTAATCCAGATTATTTAAAAAAAGCATTAAAAAAAAAATTTATCAAAGATGGAGGGAAAATAAAAAATCATAAGGTAGAAAAGTTAATTAAAAGAAAAGAAAGGGTGGGGATTAATATAGATGAAAAAGAATACTTTGCATCAAAGATTATTCTAGCTACAGGATCTTGGAGTAGAAAATTGTTATTAAAATCTTTTAATGTCTCTTTTCCAATGCAACCCATCAAAGGAGTTAGTTTAATAATTAAGAGTCCAAAAACTTCAAAGTTATTAAAACATAATTTATGGTTTAAAAATATTTATATTGCTCCGAGAGATAGTGGGGAAATATCAATTGGTGCTACTGAAGATGAAAAAGGTTTTAATGATTCAATATATGTTGATGAAATAAATTTTTTATTAAAAAATTTATGTGATAGTTTACCTTTTGCAAATGATTTTGAAATCATTGAATTTAGGTCAGGTTTAAGACCTTCAACTCAAGATGGTTTTCCAATAATTGGAAGACTAGAAAATATTTCTAAAAATATCTTTTGCGCTTTTGGTCATTATAGGCATGGTATTCTTCTATCGCCAATAACCGCGGAAATTATTTTAAGTTTACTTAAAAATTCAAAATTGAAAGATAAATATAAATTTTTTTCCCCTGAAAGATTTAATTATAAGTGTTAATATTATTAAAAAAATTAATTAGATGAATAGAATTACCCTTAAAATTAATGGAAAAATTGAATATTTTAATTACAGAGAAAAAGTAATTTTATGTGATATAATCAAAAAATTTGTTAAAAATTATGAAAAAAAAAATATAGCAATAGCAGTTAATAATAATTTAATTACAAAAAAAGATTGGTATTTGAAGAAATTAGAAAATAATGACGCTATTGAAATAGTTATGCCATTTCCAGGAGGTTGATATAAAAAATAAACAGGATATTTTCTCGATAGATGGTAAGCAATTTAATTCAAGGTTAATAATGGGAACATCGCTATTTCCAAACCATTCAGTTTTAGAAAAAGCTTTAGAAATTTCAGAGACTAATTTAGTTACTGTTTCAATAAGAAGAATAGATTTAAAATCTGAAGTTAATATATTCAATTTACTTAAGAAAAGATATGATTTTTTACCCAATACTGCAGGATGTTTTTCATCTCAAGAAGCTATTTTAACTGCTGAACTGGGAAGAGAGTCCTTAGAAACTAACTTTTTAAAATTAGAATTAATTTCTGATGATGAAACCTTACTTCCCGACTCGATAGAACTTTTAAAAACTGCCAAAGAATTGATTAAAAAGAAGTTTAAAATCTTTGCTTATTGTTGTGATGATCCAGTTATATGTAAAAAACTAGAGGATATAGGATGCGTTGCTGTAATGCCTCTAATCTCTCCTATTGGTTCTGGTTTAGGAATAAGGAATGAACATAATCTTGAACTTATAAGAGAATTTTGTAAAGGAGTAGTTATTGTTGATGCTGGAATTGGAAGACCAAGTGATGCAACAAGAATTATGGAGCTTGGTTTCGATGGTGTTTTGTTAAATTCTTCCGTAGCACGAGCAATGGATCCAATAAACATGGCAAATGCTATGAAATTAGCGGTTAAATCTGGTAGAATTGGTTTTCTATCTGGTGTTATTGAAAAAAATAAGTACGCCATTAGAAGCACAGAGCATAAAGGTAAAATATCTAATTTTTAACTCCTATTTCTTTCAAAAAACTAAAAATAATTGAAATATCTTTTTCTGTTAAAATATTTTCTTTTTTCGCCACTTTAAGTATACTTTTCCAATTTGTTAAATATAAAAGATCAATTTTTTCTTTTCCAAAAGTTATAGATTCATTATAAATTCCATAATTAAAAATAACAAAAATAGCTTTAGTAACTGCACCTTTTTTTCTAATAGAGTCTAAAAAATCAAATTTACTCCCCCCATCAGTAATTAAGTCTTCAGCTAAAACTACAAAATCTTGTTTAGTCATTATTCCTTCAATTCTCTCTTTCTTTCCAAATTTTTTCTTTTCTTTTCTTATATAAGTCATTGGTAAATTTAATTTTGAAGAAAGAAATGATGCAAATGGAATCCCGGCAGTTTCACCTCCAGCAATATTTGTTATCTTTTTAAAATATTTTTTTCTCTTCAATAACTCAGAAGCGTAATTTATGAGAACTTTTCGTTCTTTGGGAAAAGAAATTATTCTTCTACAATCACAGTATACAGGACTTAATTTCCCCGAGGTTAGTTTAAACTTTTTTTTTATATTAAAGTTTACAGAACCAATTTTGATAAGGATTTCTGCAGTTTTTTCATGAATATTAATAAGTTTTTCTTGGAATATCTTCATAGTTTATGATTATATTTTAATTAAAAAAAAATTATATGTTAATTTCATCAATAGTTACACTTTTACTCAACTGGATTCAAATAAATACAGAATATAGTACAAAAAATTTTGACGTTGAAATATTTCAAGTTTCAATAGAAGAAATTCAAGAAAAAGCTTGTAATGGAAATTGTCCTATCATTGCATTTTTTAAACCTGATGAAGGAATTTATATTGTTAAAATGGAATTTAAAGAAAATTATTGCAACCAATCTATTTTACTTCATGAAATAATTCATACTTTACAAAATAAAAAAATGGAAAATTCTTTTAGAGAGAGTGAAGCTTATTTAATTCAAAATAAATTTCTATATGATATGTCTTTAAAAAATAATTTAGAAATTTTAAATGTAAAAAAATGTAGAAGTCAGCAAAAATTATAATAAAAAAAAAACTATTTAAAAAAAAATAAAAAATCATATTATTAACATCAAATAGGAATTTAAATGACTAAATATAAATCAGATATAGAAATTGCAAGAGAAGCAAATAAACTTCCAATTCTTAACCTAGCAGAAGATAAGTTAAACCTTAATTCTAAAGAACTTCAACCACATGGACACTTTAAAGCAAAAGTTCCTTTTAAGGTAATAAATGAATTATCAGAAAAAAAAGATGGTAAATTAATTTTAGTAACTGCCATGACACCGACAACTGCAGGTGAGGGAAAGACTACGACTTCTGTTGGTTTAACAGATGGTCTAAATTATATTGGTAAAAATGCGATGGTTGCGTTAAGAGAACCAAGTTTAGGTCCTTGTTTTGGTATGAAGGGAGGTGCAGCAGGTGGAGGTTTTGCCCAAGTAGTGCCAATGGAAGATATCAATTTGCATTTTACTGGAGATTTTCATGCAATTACTTCTGCTCACATGCTCTTAGCAGCTATGATTGATAATCATATTTATTGGAAGTTAGAGCCTTTAATAGATTCAAGAAGAGTTACGTGGAGAAGAGTTGTTGACATGAATGATAGAGCACTAAGAACAATTACAAACTCTCTTGGAGGAGTTTCTAATGGTTATGCGAGGGAAGATGGTTTTGATATTACTGTTGCTTCTGAAGTTATGGCAATTTTATGTTTGTCAAATGATTTTGATGATTTAAAAAATAGGCTGGGTAAGATTATTATAGCATATGATAGAGATTTAAAACCTATTACTTGTAAAGATATTAAAGCCGATGGGGCAATGTCAGCTTTATTAAGAGATGCCTTGCAACCTAATTTAGTTCAAACTTTAGAAAACAATCCAGCGTTTATTCATGGAGGTCCTTTTGCAAATATAGCGCATGGATGTAATACAGTTTTAGCAACTAAGACGGCTTTAAAATTAGCGGATTACGTTGTTACAGAAGCTGGATTTGGAGCAGATCTCGGAGCTGAAAAATTTTTAAACATTAAATGTAGAAAATCTGGCATTAGACCATCATGTGCAGTTTTAGTTGCAACAGTTAGAGCTCTAAAATTGCATGGCAATGCTGATCCAAAAAATTTGGCAACAGAGGATCTAAATGCATTAAAAATGGGAATTCCTAATTTATTAAGACACATCGAAAATCTTTCTAAATTTGGAATTCCAACTGTAGTTGCAATTAATAAATTTCCTACTGATACTAATGCTGAAATTGAATCTATTCAAAATATTTGCAAAGAAAAAGGGGTTAATGCAGTTTTAGCAGAACATTGGGCAGAAGGAGGTAAAGGTGCTTCGAAACTTGCAGAAGAAGTTGTTGAAATAATTGAAAAAAAAGAAGTAAATTTTAACTTTCTTTATGAAGATTCTGAAACTCCTCAATTTAAAATTAAAAAAATTGCAAATGAAATATACAGAGCAGATACAGTCAGTTTTTCTCCTGCAGCTAAAAAAAAATTATCAGAAATTGAAAAATTAGGATTTGATCACTTTCCTGTTTGTATGGCAAAAACACAATATAGTTTTAGTACTGACCCAAAAAATAAATGTGCACCTGAAAACCATGAGATAATAATCAGAGAAATCAGAATATCTGCTGGTGCTGAATTTATAGTTGCAATAGCAGGAGATATAATGACAATGCCAGGACTTCCAAGAAAACCTGCTGCTTATGATGTTGGTGTTGATAAAAATGATCAAATAGTAGGTTTGTTCTAGACTTTGTATATATCAAAGAATTTTTTTGAGATAACTTGATCTGAAAAATTTTCAATAACTAACTTTCTACTGTTAGCACCAAATTTTTTAATTAGATTTTTATCCAATATTAATTTTTTAATTGCAGAAGCTAGTTCTTTTGGATCTTTAGGTTTAACGATTATTCCATTAAAATTATTTATACATATTTCTTTACAACCTGGAACATCAGTTGAAATGAGAGGTAAGCCACAACTTGCAGCTTCTAAAAGACTTTTAGGGAAGCCTTCTCTATAAGATGGAAGAATTGCAATTCTTGATTGAAGAATATATTTTAATACATTTTCTGTTGCGGGTATCCATTCTATGTATTTGCTTTTTGACCAGTCTTTGAGTTGATCTTTTTTAACTGAAGCTCTATTCTTTGGATCTGGGTTACCGAGCAGTAAAATTTTAGGAGTAAACTTCTTTTTTTTTAAAATTTCAGATGCTTTAATTAATTCAATGATACCTTTATCCAAAAGCATTCTGGAATGCATGATAAGATCATATTTTTTTAAAATTTTTTTTTGTGATGGTTTAAAAAAATTAATGTCAACTCCAGATCCTGAAATTATTTTTGAATTTAAGTTAGAAACTATTTTTTTACTTTGGAAAAAATTAAAATCTTCTTTATTTTGAAATATTATTTTAGTGTGTTTTTTTTTAAATAAAAATTTCATTAAAAGTAAAATTATAAATTTAATAAAATATATTTTTAAACCTTTATTAATAAATAAGTAACCTAAACCAGTGATTGAATTTACTTGTTTTATTATTTTGCTAGTAAAAATTGAATTAATAGAGCCATAAATAACAGGTTTAAGAGCTATGTTTTGGACTATATGAGGTTGATAATCCCTAAAAACTTTATTAACTTGAATTATTGATTTTAATTCTTTTATTGGGTTAAGACTTCTTCGATCTAAATCAATATTTTTTATTTTAAAACCATAAGATAAAATTTTTTCTTTATACTTTGAAATTTTGCACAATATCATTACTTCGTAACCGTTTTTAAGCGCTAATAAAGCATGAGGAAGTTTATGTGTTAAAAAATAATGATCTTCACTTACGAAATACAAAAGTCTATATTTTCTCATAACATTTAATTGATAATATATAATAATGATAATTAACATAATTTTTGGTATTTTAATATTTTCATTCATTATTTTTTTAATTGAAAGATTCGTTAATCTGCCTTTTTTGTCTTTTAAAAAAATTTTAAAGTATATTTTATTTATACTAATACTTATTCTTGTTTTTTTCTTAATAAGATTTAATCCAAATTTTTTGAGTTTAGTTCCTGCATTATTTGTTTTTTTATTTAAATGGAGATCTTTAATTTTTTTTTTAAGAAATATTTTTTTTTCCACAAAAAGATCAAAATTTTCAACTAAAAATATTATGACTAAGAAAGAGGCGCTAGAGATTCTTGGATTAAATGAGGGTGCATCTAAAAAAGAAATAATTGATAGTTATCATACTTTGTTAAAAAAAAATCATCCAGATCTTGGCGGATCAGACTGGATTACATCACAATTAAATAAAGCTAAAGAAACTCTTTTGGGTTGAGTTTTTTTTAGTTAACATTAGAATATAAATTTACAATTAAAATCATTCATGAAAAAAAAAATTACTAAGGCAATTTTTCCTGTAGCAGGATATGGAACAAGATTTCTTCCAGCCACAAAAAGTATTCCTAAAGAAATGCTGACGGTATTAGATAGACCAATAATTGAATGGTCAGTAACTGAAGCATTTAAATCTGGTATTGAACAAATAATCTTTGTTTTATCATCCAAAAAAAGTTCAATTCTTGAACACTTTGATAGATCTATGTTATTGGAAGATATTTTAAAAAAAAAAAATAAGAAAAAAGAATTATTTTCAATAAAATCACAAACTGAATTTGGAGATATTACTACAGTTATGCAAACTGAACCTAAGGGATTAGGACATGCAATTTGGTGTGCAAGAAAATTAATTAAAGACGAAAAGTTTGCTGTTATTTTGCCTGATGACATTATTCAGTCAAAAATTCCAGTTTTAAAACAGATGATAAGTTTAGAAAAAAAAATAGGTGGTTCAATCCTAGCTTTAGAGGAAGTGCCAAAAAAGGAAACACATAAATATGGTATAGTTGAAATTAAAAAGTCTATAAACAACTATTTTTTAATTAAAGATTTAGTTGAAAAACCTGAACCAGGTAAAGCACCTTCAAATCTGTCTATTATTGGTAGATATATTTTAGAGGATAAAGTATTTAATTTTTTAGATAAGCAAAAAATTGGAAAAGGAGGAGAAATACAATTAACTGATGCAATTAAAAGTATATCTACAAAATCAAAGATTTTTGGTTATAAATTTAATGGAATTAGATATGATTGTGGCTTTAAGCTTGGTTTTATAAAAGCTAATCTTGGTTTTGCTCTTGAGGATGATGAGATTAATGAAGAACTAAAAAAACATCTGAGAGTACTATGAAAATATCCATTATAGGAACAGGATATGTTGGATTAGTTTCAGGAACATGTTTTGCTGAATTTGGTCTGGATGTTACTTGTATTGATAAAGATAAAGAAAAAATAAATGATTTAAAAAAAGGAATTATACCAATTTTTGAACCTGGTTTAGAAAGTTTAGTTAAGAAAAATTTAGACGAAAAAAGAATTAATTTTGAAACTAATATAACAAAAGGTATTAAAGATTCTCAGGCAATCTTTATTGCAGTTGGAACTCCAACCAGAAGAGGGGACGGTCATGCAGATCTTTCTTTTGTTTACAAGGTGGCTGAGGAAATAGCTAAATCACTCAATCATTATTCAGTGATTGTAAACAAATCTACAGTACCAATTGGAACCGGAAAAAAAGTATATGAGATTATAAAATCTAATAATAAAAATTTAAGTTTTGATGTTGCATCTAATCCTGAATTTTTGAGAGAAGGTTCAGCTATTAATGATTTTATGAGACCAGATAGAGTTGTGATAGGTTGTGAGAGTGAGAAAGCAAAAAAAATATTAAAAGAGTTATACAGACCTTTATTTCTTCTAGAAACCCCTATTTTATTTACAAAGAGAGAAACTGCAGAATTAATTAAGTATGCTGCAAATTCTTTTTTAGCAACAAAAATTACTTTTATTAATGAAATTGCAGATCTTTGCGAAAAAGTAGGAGCAAATGTTAGTGATGTTGCTACTGGAATGGGTTTAGATGGAAGAATTGGAAAAAAGTTTTTACACCCTGGACCAGGTTATGGTGGTTCGTGTTTTCCAAAAGATACAATAGCATTAGTTAAAACTGCGCAAGACTACAAAGCTGATTTAGGATTAGTTCAGCATGTTGTCAAAAGCAATATTAATAGAAAAAAAAATATTTTTAAGAGAGTAAAAAAAGCATGTTCAAATAAATTAAAAGATAAGACAGTTACTATTTTAGGTCTAACTTTTAAACCTAATACTGATGATATGAGGGATAGTGCGAGCTTAGATTTGATTCCAGCTCTTTTAAAAGAGGGTTCTTCAGTAAATTTATTTGACCCTGAAGGAATGGAAGAAGCGAAAAAATATTTCATTAAAAATAATAAAATATTTTGGTTTAAGGACTCTTATTCAGCAATGAAAGGATCTGATGCTTTAGTTATTTTGACTGAATGGAATCAATTTAGAGCTTTAAATTTACAAAAAGTAAAAACTCTTTTAAACAATCCTATACTGGTAGATTTAAGAAATATTTATGATCCAAAAGAAGTGATTGATTTTGGTTTTAGTTATTTTTCTATTGGAAGACCAACTTCGTTATTTAAATGAAACATAATTTTGATAAAAGTATAATAAGAGAATACGATATAAGAGGCATTTATGATGAAACCTTAACCGAAAAAGATGCGCTTGTTTTTGGACATGTTTTTTCAAAAAGATTAAATAAAAATAAAAATGTTAATATATGTTATGACGGAAGAAAATCCTCGCTGCCACTAAAAAATTCTCTCATTAAAGGGCTTATCGAAGGAGGCGTAAATGTTTGTGAAATAGGTTTGGGCCCAACTCCAATGTTATATCATTCTTGTTATTACAATAAAGCGGAAGCTGGAATAATGATAACTGGTTCTCACAATCCTTCCAATTATAATGGTTTCAAGGTAGTTAAAGATAATCAACCTTTTTATGGAGATGATTTAAAAAAAATTTCGATTGATGCATTATCATACTCTTTACCTAGACAAAAAGGAATTAAGCAAACTATCGAAACTAAATTAGATTACATAAAAGAACTAGTTTTATCTTTAAAACAAAAAAGAGAATTAAAAATTGGATGGGACGCTGGAAATGGTTCTGCTGGTGAAATAATGTCTGAGATCTCAAAAAAAATAAATGGAAAAAAAATTCTACTTTTTGAAAAAATTGATGGTAATTTTCCTAATCATCACCCGGATCCTTCTAATCCAAAAAATTTAAAAGATTTGATACGGGTTGTAAAAGAAGAAAAATTGGATATTGGAATTGCTTTTGATGGAGATGGAGACAGAATTGGAGTCATTGATAATGAGGGCAAGATAATTCCTGGAGATATGTTACTATTACTTTTCGCAAAAGAAATCTTAAAAGAAAAAAGAAATGCTAAAATTATTGGAGATGTAAAATGTAGTCAAATACTTTTTGATCATATAAACTCTTTAGGTGGAAAATCCATAATGTCAAAAACTGGTCATAGTTTAATTAAAGAGTGTATGAAGAAAGAGTCTGCTGATTTAGCTGGAGAGATGAGTGGTCATATTTTTTTTGCAGATAGTTATTATGGTTTTGACGATGCAATCTATGCAGCATTGAGATTAATTAATTTGCTATCTTCTTCTAAGAAGAAGTTATCTCAAATGATTAATGAATTTCCTAAACTATATAATACACCTGAAATAAGGATAGAATGCAAAGAAAGTGAAAAGTTTAAAATAATTGATGAAATTACTAAAAACCAAAAAAAAAAGAAATATATTAATATTGATGGGATAAGAGTTTCAACTAAGAATGGTTGGTGGTTAATCAGAGCTTCAAATACAGAAGCAGCTTTAGTTTTAAGATGTGAGGCTGATTCTAAAAAAGCACTAAATAAATTACAAAAAATTATAAAAAAAGAGTTAGAAAAAATTGATTCTGAAATTGCTAATCAAATATTAACTTGAAACTGAGAATGTTTTTTTCTAATTTATAATAAGGATTATTTGATGTCTAAATTTAAAAATATTAATGATAATGAAAAAAAAACTGGTGATGTAAATACTGTTACCAAAGAATTAATAAAATTAAAAAAACCAAAACTATACAAGGTTATACTTTTAAATGATGATTATACACCAATGGAATACGTTGTGCTTTTATTAAAAAGAATTTTTAATAAAACTCAAGCTCAGGCAGTAAATGTTATGTTAACAGTACATCAGAAAGGTTCTGGAGTGTGTGGCATTTATACTCTCGAAGTAGCAGAAACAAAAGTTAAAACAGTTTTAAAGATGGCTAAAACTGATGAACATCCACTTCAATGTATTTTAGAAAAGGAATAAAATGTTATCAGAAGAATTAGAAAAAACTTTACAAAGAGCTTTAGATAAAGCCGTTAATTGTAAACATCAATTTATTACCCTTGAACACCTTTTATATGCATTAATTGATGATAAAGATGCAATATTAATTTTTGAGGCATGTGAAGTAAATCAAGAAACCTTGAGAGAAGAGTTAGAGATTTTTATTAGTAAAAACCTTTCAGATTTAGTTTTAGTTGGAAAATTTGATCCAAAACCGACTCTTGGATTTCAAAGAGTTATTCAACGAGCAGTAATACATGTTCAATCTTCTGGTAAAAAAGAGGCAAATGGTCAAAATATCTTAGCAGCTATTTTTTCAGAAAGAGAATCACATGCAGTTTATTTTTTACAAAAACAAGAATTAACTAGGTTAAATGTAATAAATTTTATTTCGCATGGCATTAAAAAATCAAAAACTGAAGAAGAGATAAATTTTGATGAAGAGCAAGTTTCTAAGGAAGGATCAAAAGAAAATGATAAAGAAAATTTTTTAGATAAGTATTGTACAAATCTCAATAATCAAGCTAAATCATCAAAACTTGATCCGGTTATTGGTAGAAAAAGTGAACTAGATAGAACTATACAAATTTTATCTAGAAGAAATAAAAATAACCCAATATTTGTTGGAGATCCAGGAGTTGGTAAAACTGCGCTGGCAGAGGGATTGGCTATAGAGATTGTAAATGGAAATGTACCAGATAATGTTAAAGATTCTATTTTATATTCATTAGATTTAGGTGCTTTGATAGCGGGCACGAGATACAGAGGAGATTTTGAGGAAAGATTAAAAAAAATAGTTAATATCTTTGAGAAAAATGAAAATTTTATAATATTCATTGATGAAATTCACACTCTTATTGGTGCTGGAGGAGCAAATTCAGGAACAATGGACGCTTCGAACTTATTAAAACCTGCTTTATCAAGAAGAGCTTTAAGATGTATAGGTTCGACAACTTATAGTGAATATAGAAATTTTTTTGAAAAAGATAGAGCTTTAAGTAGAAGATTTCAAAAAGTTGATATTGACGAACCATCAATTCAAGATACTATAAAAATTCTTGAAGGTTTGAAAAAATATTACGAAGAATTTCATAAAATAAAATATGAATTAGAGTGTTTTGAAACAGCTGTAAACTTATCTCAAAAATATATTGCTGATAGGAAGCTTCCTGATAAAGCTATCGATATCATTGATGAAGCTGCTGCATCTGTTAAAATAGATATAAAAAATACAAACAAAATTGTTAAAAAAGAAGATATTGAGTCAACAATCGCAAAAATTGCAAAAATTCCAGAAAAAACTATTACCTTAAATGATAAAATTAAGTTTAAAAACTTAGAAAGAGATTTGAAAACATTAATTTTTGGTCAGGATCAAGCAATTACATCACTTTCATCTGCAGTTAAGTTATCCAAAGCAGGTTTAAATAATTCATCAAAACCAATTGGTACATATTTATTTACTGGTCCAACAGGTGTAGGTAAAACTGAATTAGCAAAGCAATTGTCTAATATATTAGGAATAAAATTAATAAGATTTGATATGTCTGAATATATGGAAAGACACAGTGTATCTAAATTGATAGGTGCACCTCCAGGTTATGTTGGATTTGATCAAGGTGGACTTTTAACTGATTCTATTGATAAGCAACCCTATTCAGTTCTATTGCTTGATGAAATAGAAAAAGCGCATCCTGATTTATTTAATATTCTACTCCAAGTATTTGATTATGGAAAATTAACTGATCATTTAGGTAAAACTGTTGATTTTACTAATACGATAATAATTATGACTAGTAATGTTGGAGCGAGGGATTTATCAAAAGAAAAAATTGGCTTTTTACATGAAGAAAAATCGATTGATATTGATGAATCGATAAATCATTACTTTAGTCCTGAATTTAGGAATAGACTTGATGCAATTATTCAGTTTAAAAAATTAAATGAAACAAATGCTTTAAAAGTTGTAGACAAATTTATTCTTGAGCTGGAGACATTATTTACAGAGAAAAACCTTATCTTAGAAATTTCAGATAGTGCTAAAGAATGGTTATTTAAAAAGGGATTTGATCCTCTGAACGGTGCAAGACCAATGGCTAAAATAATTAAAGATGAAATAAAAACACCACTTGCAGATGAGATCTTAGATGGAAACTTAATTAACGGGGGGCACGTAATAGTAAATTTACTCAAATCAAAAGATAAATTGAAAATTTCTTATAAGAAAAATAATAGTAAAATCAAAGATTTTATTAAATAGTTAATCTTTACTTTTAAAAGGAGAAATTTTATTTAAATAATTGAAGTTTTTATTGATGATAATACTTTCTTGCTCTAGAAAATCATTAATTGCTTTTGACATTTTATCATTTCCTACCCAATGATTACTGTAAGTTATTGTGGGTAAATAACCTCGTGATATTTTATGTTCACCTTGTGCACCTGCTTCAATAACATTTATATTATTTTTAATCGCATATTCTATTGATTGGTAATAACAAAGCTCAAAGTGTAGGTAAGGAAATTCTTCAATACATCCCCAATATCTTCCATAAAGTTTTTTATTTCCTATAAAATTTAAAGTACAGGCAACATATTTATTTTGCTTGTCTTTAGCTATTATTAAAAGAATGTTTTCTAAAAGAGAAGATTCTAATATTTTTTGAAAGAAGCTGAAATTTAGATATTGAAAGGACCATTTTTTGTCAATGGTATTTGAATAACAATAGTAAAAAAATTCCCAATCAGATTGAGATATATCTTTTCCTCTACAAAACGTAATTTTAATTTTTGCATCCTGAATTGCTTTTCTCTCTTTTAAAACATTCTTTCTTTTTTTTGATTTAAATTTAGATAAAAAATCATCAAACGAATTATAATTATTATTCTTCCAGTGGTATTGAATTCCAATTCTTTGATGAAAACCTAATTTTTTTAATGCGTCAGATTGAAATTTTTCTGAAAAATTAAGATGGAAAGAAGATATATTTTTTTTTTTAATTTCATTCATAAGAGCTGGAAAGAAAACCTCAAAACTATTAATAATACTTTTATTTATAAAAATTTTTTCAGAATTTATTGGTGTAAATGGTATGCCTGAAAGTAATTTAGGATAATAGTTTAATCCCAATCTTGAATATGCATCGGCCCAACTGTGATCAAAAACGTATTCTCCATTAGAATTAAATTTTTTAAATGTGGGAATTATCCCA
>MDTG01262087.1_pt1 | contig 23577 bp, 23 predicted proteins | sample 811421 | NCBI WGS metagenome assembly MDTG01 (sample SAMN05326645, study PRJNA326480) | marine metagenome | isolation source: seawater | place: Pacific Ocean: South East | collected 2011
AATCAGCGGATTGGAGCATCTGGTGACTGAACCTCAGGACATGAAGATAGTTGTCCCGGAAAACGTCGTAGAGGCCCTTTCTGTAGTCGACCGTGCCCTAAGTAGTTTCATGCACCGAGAGCTAGTCTCTTCGACTGAAGTAACTGATGTACTACTAGATGTTCGGACAGCTTTGAATAGAACTTCGCAGCCAGCAGCAGATGTCACAATCGACCTCTCCGATGTTGAGAGCGGAATGGAAGTTCCGGCCCAGGCCTAGTTGCGAATAATCGTAGTTAGCGACTGATAATTAATCTTTGGGTAGAAGCTTCGATACAGCTTTCCCCAACAACAAGCCGATAGATGCTCCCGCTACCACGTCAGAAGCATGATGCAGCCTGACGTGTATTCGCGAACAAGACACAACCCCGGCAACCAAATACCAGAGCTTTCCCAATTGAGATCGACGTGCCAAAACTGCTGACGCACAAAATGCGGCTGATGCATGACCGGACGGAAAGCTAGAGGTCACGGGTTCTCGCAACTGATGCGTAGTTGGGTTGTCTGAGGCGACACCTGGACGGCCTCGTTTGAAGAGTCGTTTGACACCCTGGTTGACTACTAATGATTCGAAACCCAGTAGAGCGCTGAATCCGAGAGCTGTACGGGGGCGTCTACCCGGTGGGAGAGCCCGAATCCCACCCACAATATGCCATATAAGACTGAAATCCCCGAGATTGGATGCAGCGTAAAACAGCCGATCGACGGATGGGACCCCGCGCCAACGCTCCCACCATTTATCCACTTGGTCGTCGATGTCGTTAATTCTCAGATTGATCGGACTTGATTGGTTCACGCATGCCGTCCCGGTAGAACGCACTTACAGTTACACGTCAGTCTCAACAAATCCAGGCAGGTCACTACAACTCTCATTGACTGCGCAGTGATGTAGTTGGTTCAAGAGTCGGTAATAACGGGTCTGTTGGAGGTGGGATGGTGAGAAGTGGACCGTCCTCTTCGCTAGGAGGCGGTGGGATTAGAAGAACTTGGCCTACGTAGATCATGGTCGGGTCGGCAATGTTGTTCTCGCGTACTAGATCGTTGAGATGAATACCGAATCGGGCAGCGATAGCGATCAGGGTATCCCCGCGAACAACAATGTACGTTTCGCGGAACTCTTCGACCCCTGGAGTTGTGTCTTCTGTTTCTGGTGCGGGTGAAGTATCAGGAATGGGTTGAGGAACACGGTCCGAATTGCACCCAATGGCGGAAATTATGAGCAAGGAGAGCCAAGCAAAGTAGAGCAACTTCGCCATGAGCGCTAATCGGAACTTTCATCCGATGGGGGTGGAATGAAGAGTGTTTCCCCTATCCCTAAAATGGTGTCTTCCTTGCCGTTTTCGAGCATGAGTTCGGCCACGGATACGCCAAAACCTTTGGCGATTTTGCCAAGAGTGTCACCGGGCTGAACCACGTACGCCATTCGTTGAATAATTTTTTCTGTGGTCGTTGTCGTAAGTTCAGGTCGAAGTGTTGTCAAGACCGGCATCGTCGTTGGAATTGGGCGACTCTTCGTCTCAGTAGCGCACCCGGTGATTAATAGAAACAAAATAGTGAGCAATGTCAAAGATTTGGGGCTCCGCATATTCGTCTTACTCACCCGAGCTCGCCTGGCCGGCCAAGAGCACCTGGGGCCAGTCGCCGGAGTTTCCGCCCTCGGTGAAAGGTTGACTTTCGTTTTCTTCGATAGTCAGTATCTCCACACCATGATCCTCTACCAAAATGGTGTGCTCGAACTGTGCTGTGCGACTTAGGTCTTTGGTAGCGGCGGTCCAACCGTCGTCCCAAAGATTTGCGCTCGGAGAACCAATAGTGATCATCGGTTCAATTGTGAAGGTCATTCCAGATTCGAATTCAAATTGCGCAGAAGGTTCGTAATAGTGCGGGATATTCGGAAGATGGTGAAAGACCTCACCTACTCCATGACCGATAAATTCTCGGACTACTCCGAAGCCCGCGGATTCGGCATGATTTTGAATTGCGAGTCCGATATCTCTCACCATGCCGCCTGAACGAACGGCAGCTATACCTAAATAAAGGCATTCTCTGGTTACTCGGATGAGTTCTTGCGACCGGTCGTCAATCTCTCCCACAGCAAAAGTCTCGCTGTGGTCGCCGTGTACTCCATCCAAGAAAATAGTCACATCACAGTTGACTATGTCTCCGTCTTTAAGCGCTCTGCTGTCTGGAATTCCGTGACAAATTATTTCGTTTATTGAAGTGCAAAGTGATTTCGGATAACCGTTGTAATTAAGCGGACTGGGGTAGCCCCCCTCTTTTATGCAAGCTTCATGGCAGATTTGATCGAGTTGCTCGGTAGTTATGCCCGGGGCTATATGACCGGCGACCTTTCGTAGGACGCGCCGAGCGGCCGAGCCAGCATGTCGCATCCGTTCTATAGTCGCCGGATCTTTTCTAAGATCATCTGGTGTAGTCCGGATCGGTATCCCGCGTTCCGCGTAATCAGGGCGCGGTATCTCGGTTGGCACGGAACGCATCGGCGATACGTGACCGGGCAGCACTGGGTCTGAGGTGTGGACAGGTTGACGTATTGCTGGACGTCTCTTTTTGCGCTTGGCCATTACGGTGAAGCTACCCGAGGACATCGCGAATGGGGAGACACAATGATGTTAGACGTGACAATCTGGCACGTATGAGCATCGAAATTAACGGAACCGCCAGCGACGGCTGGGAGCCCTTAGTAGAACAATTTGCTTCCAATTTTGATCGTTTCGGCGAATTAGGAGCGTCAGTGTGTGTCACTTACGAAGGAGAGACAGTCGTTGACTTGTGGGCTGGAGACAGAGACACAGACGGTAACCCGTGGCTCGAAGACACAATCGCCGTGGTTAATTCCTGCACCAAGGGTGCCGTTGCTCTCGCCTGTCATCTGTTAGCAGATAGAGGGTTGCTTGACCTTGATGCGCCGGTAGCTGAGGTATGGCCCGAGTTTGCTCATGGAGCTAAGGCCGCGGTAACGACTCGGATGATGTTGAATCACACGACCGGTGTTGCTGCCTTCCGAGACGAATTACCAGAAGGTTCGGCGTTTGATTGGGATTACATGTGCGATCGAGTAGCGGCTGAGGAGCCGTGGTGGTCCCCAGGCACTCGAAATGGGTACCACCTAATGTCCTTTGGTTGGGTAGCAGGAGAACTGGTCCGACGTGCCTCCGGGCTTAGCCTCGGAACTTTCTTTCGAAAAGAAGTGGCAGAGCCCGCGGAATCAGACTTCTGGATTGGGTTACCCGCCACAGAACACCATCGCGTTTCGCCTTTAATGCCCTTCAAGCCTGGTCCGAAAGAAGAATTCTCTGCATTCACCAGAGCTTTCATTGCCGATTCGGACGGATTGCAAGCTAGGGCCTGGCGGAATCGGGGAGGCGCTAAAGGAGATTCTCCAGAAGTATGGTCTGCTGAGTTGGGTGGTGGCGGTGGAATCACAAACGCTCGAGGTCTTGCCAAGATTTACCAAGCTTGTGCGGTCGGAGATTTTGTAAGCCCGCAACAATTTGAGCGGATGAGACGTGTCTCGGTTGCGAGTGAACGAGACGCAATGCTCCTGTTGCCGACACGATTTTCGGAGGGATTTATGTTGAGGATGGACAATAGAAGATCTTTTGGCGGGGACACTGACTCTGTGAATATCCGTGAAGGAGCTTTTGGTCATGTGGGCGCAGGTGGATCAATTGGGTTCGCGGATCCGAATATTGGTCTTTCTATGGGTTATGTGATGAACCAAATGGGCAAATCTGTTCTGCTGGACGCGAGGGGCGAAGGATTGGTTGACGCCGCCTACCTATGCGCGGATGGGCAGTCTTAGTTGGTAAATATCGAACTTGATAGCGAAGGTTTCAGTCTTTGAACCGGTCACGCAGATCTTTTATCTCTGACAGAACCTCATCGGTATGTTCGCCAAGGCGGGGAGCTCTGCGGTGAATGCCAGTGGGGGTACTAGTCATCTTTATCGGTGAAGCGACTTGCACAATTGGCCTTCCACTTGGTTGGTCAACGGCAACTAGCATCTGTCTTGCTTGGACGTGCTCATCAGAAAATAGGTCCCCTGGAAGATTCACAGGTCCGCACGGGACTTTGCCACCAATCAGGTCCAAGATTTCTTGATTGGTTCTTTCCTGGGCCCATTCAGTCATTGCCTGGTCAAGAGGTTCTCGATTCAAGACTCGAGCGCGAATTGTTGCTTTGTCCTCGTCTAGCGCCCATTCAGGGTGCCCCATTGCTTCTGCGAGCTCTTTCCAATGGTGGTCAGTGGGAGCTGCTATGGCCATAGAGCCATCTTTTGTTTCGAAGACATCGAAAGGGACAGCGAAATCATTGCGATTGCCGCTAGGTGGTGTATCGGGTCTTCCTAAATAGGAGTAGCGCATGACTCCCATTTCGGCGAGTGCCATTATCGAATCGACCATAGCTACGTCAACGAATTGGCCTTCACCGGTTCTTTGAGCGTGAAAGAGCGCTGCTAGCACGCCCATAGCTCCAATGGTTCCCGGGTATATGTCCCCTATGAAGGGACCGACTTGAATGCGATTGTCAGGCCCGTTTCCGTTCTGGGCTACTAGTCCACCCATAGCTTGGGCTATCACGTCGTAGGCTGGCCACTCAGCGTGCGGACTTTCTCCGGTCCTAGGGTCTCCGAATCCCCTAATTGCGCCGTAAACGAGGCGAGGGTTCCGTTCCCTGAGGGTTTCCCAACCTAAACCTAGGCCATCCATTACTCCGGCTCGCATGTTCTCCACTACAGCGTCGGCACTTTCTACGAGCTCAAGAAATTTGTCTCTATCGCCCTCGTCTGTGAAATCAAGAACGACGCCCCTCTTGTTTCGGTTGTAGGTAGAAAATGAGCCACCGTAGGATCGCTCTTGGTCTTCGCGGGTATAGGGCGCCATTGGACGTTGTAGGTCCCCGCGAGGTGCCTCTATCTTGATTACATCAGCGCCTAGGTCTCCCAGCATCATGGTCGACCAGGGACCTGCTATCGCCTGGGTGCAGTCCAAGATTCGAATTCCCGTAAGGGGCCCCGTCGGACCGGGTGACATTGGAGTTACTTGTTCGTGTGCCGTTAGATGTTCATCCATTAAGCCGCAGATTATCTGCACGATTGCTGCTCCGTGCTACCAAGATGGATAACAGCTATTCAGAATTCGAGGAGACTACTTTCATGACGAATCAGAACGACGTGGTTCTTGAGGCTTTGTCTCTGGCCGTGGCCGCCCGTGTCCCTGTCCTTTTATGGGGCCCACCAGGAGCCGGTAAGAGCTCAGCGGTTGAAGATATGTGCCGCTCCATCGACGCAACATACGAGGTTGTAATTGCAAGTATCCGAGAGCCAAGTGACTTCAGCGGACTTCCGGTAATAACTGACAATGGAGTCGAGTTCGCGCCACCGCGCTGGGCGAAACGGCTATGTGATGCCGGCAGTGGTGTGCTTTTTCTTGACGAAATTTCCACAGCTCCACCTGCGGTGCAGGCGGCATTGTTACGCGTGGTGTTGGAGCGAGTAGTCGGAGACCTGACCTTGCCCGACGAGTTAGCGATAGTTGCCGCTGCTAACCCGCCTGATCAAGCTGCTGACGGGTGGGACTTGTCGGCACCGCTAGCCAACCGGTTTTGTCATCTCGATTGGCACGTAGATCCGATGACCGTTGCTACAGGTTTAGTTGCAGGCTTCCCGACACCGTTCATCCCAACTCTTCCTAAGGAGTGGGAGAACCAGATTCCGATAGCAGCAGGACTTGTCGGCGGCTTTCTCTCTGTTCGACAATCATTGGCTATACAGCCTCCGATTGAACGTGCTCTTGCTGGGCGAGCTTGGCCGAGCCCAAGGACGTGGGAAATGCTTTCCCGTCTTTTGGCTGCAGCTTTTGCGATTGAAGCGTCTATGGAAACCAGAAGAAATTTAGTAATTGGTTGTGTCGGAGATGGTGCCGGTCTTGAATTTCTAACCTGGCTTCAAGAGCTCGATCTCCCTAACCCGGAGGCAGCTTTAATGGATCCCGACTCCGTTGACTTTCCGGAACGCGGCGATCGTCTTTATGCCGCTTTATCTGCAGTGGCGGGCGCTGTGGCATCAGATCCCACACCCGATCGTTGGCTGGCGGGGTGGAGAGTATTGGAGAAGGCGGCTAGCCAATCTCCTGATATCGGAGCAATCGCGGCGAGAGTACTAGCCCAGATACGGCCTGATGGGGTCAGCGCGCCACCTGAAGCATCAATATTTCTGCCGGTTCTTGAGGCAGCAGGTCTTCTTGAATGAAGCGAGAGGACCGGATTTCTGCAGCCAGACTTTGGGCGGCTTATAACTACCCATACTTGGCATCTGCTTTGTTTGCTTTGCGCTTTGTTGCAGATGAAAAGGTCGGGCGGATAGCCGGCGATGAATATTTCCGGGTCTACATAAGCGATGAGGTCTCACGTGGCTGGCCGGTGGAGTTAATTGGGGTGGAAATGATTCACCAAGTAGGTCACCTTCTTCGGGGGCATGCTTTGAGGGCCCGAGAAATCGATCTTCAAGAGTCGGACCTTTTTCGCTGGGTTGATGCCGTAGATGCTGAACTTAATGATGACTTGCAGGAAGGTCACCCTCTTCCTAAAGATTCGGCTTGTTATGAGGATCTAGGTCTTCCAGATTCGCTATTTGGCGAAGAGTACTTTTTTATGGGGTCAACTCGGACTAGGAACCATCGCGACTGCGGGAGTTCAGCCCACGGAAACCCTCGACCGTGGGATGAGACTGCACCGGAGCGAAGCACAGATGGAGTTACAGCAGAAGAAAAAGAACTTATTAAACGGCGCGTAGCTTCAGATGCCCTCACACACCAGCGGAACCATGGTTCGACTCCGTTAGGCATCTTGAGGTGGGCTAATTCTTTGCTTGCGCCGAAGGTTGACTGGCGCTCTGAACTAGGCGCCAACCTTCGTCGAGGTATTGCGGAAATAGCGGGAGCTGTTGATTACAGCTATGGGCGACCGAATCGGAGGTATTCGTTTATCCCTAAAGTGGTTCTCCCTAGTCTGAGGTCCCGGACACCGGAAGTATCGATCGTTCTAGATACGAGTGCGTCGATGAGCGAAGAACTACTGGGTGAGGCGTTGAGTGAGATTGATGGCTTGCTTTCAACTGGAGGAATTCGGTTCGAATCGGTGCGGGTTTTCACTTGTGACTCTGAGGTCGGATCTGCTCAGAGAGTTCGCTCAGCTTCTGAGTTACGACTAGTGGGCGGGGGTGGAACAGATTTAAATCAAGGCATTCTGGCTGCAGTCCGTACTCGCCCGAGTCCAGATTTAGTGCTGGTTGTGACTGATGGGTGGACCTCTTGGCCACAATCGCAGCCCGACAGAAATCGGTTTGTTGCGGTCTTGATTGGAGAAGACCCTCCGAGCACTCCTGATTGGTTGCAGCGGGTAGTTGTCAGCGAGAATCTCGATGGACGAGCCAAAAGGAAGTCTAAATAGTTTTGGATTAGGCCTTGCTTGCGAGAGAAGCGCCCTATTCTGCAGATCTTGAATGAGATGGAGGTGCCGGTGAAAACGAAAAGTGAATCGGCTCCAGCCAAGATCAAGGCAGTGGTATTTGACTGGGGTGGCGTGATCACTATTCCTCCGGGGCCAGTAATAGAGAAGCTCTATCGTGACATCAATGTTGATCAAGAACAGTTGCGGATCAGACGGGCTGAATATCGAGATGATGACCCAAATTCGCAATTTGCCAAGCTCGAGAGGGGAGAGCTGAGTCTTAAGGAATACCTCGCCTGGTCTCGATCGGATTTGCCCGGTGCTGAGTCCATATGGGATCCCCAAAGTCCTCATTTTCTCTTTGCTCACCTTACGGTGGTGCCAGAGGTCGTAGATCGAATCTTCCGGCTGCGAAAGCGAGGCTTGGTCACGGGACTTCTAACTAACAATATTGCGGAAGCTTGGCCCGCCGTCACTGATGGCTTGGACGTCGAAAGACTTTTCGATGTGGTTGTCAATTCCGCTTTTGTGGGAATGCGTAAACCTGAAGATCGGATTTACGCGTACCTACTTGAACAATTGAAGATGGGACCAGAAAGCGTTCTCTTCCTGGATGACAACCGAGTGAACATAGACGCCGCTCGCGCTTTTGGTTTACAAGCAATACAAGTCAAACAACCTGTTGCAGTTTGGGCAGAAATTGAACAGGTGCTTCAAGACAGCTAGACGTTTCTAAGATCAGTTGAACTTCGGCTTTCGTTTTTCCATTATTGCGGCGTGGCCTTCTCGAACGTCGGGCCCAGTGAAACCGAGCATCTCTAACGCGACTGACGTATCAAACGCTGGCCCCGCTGATCGCAACCAATTGTTCAAGCTGTATTTGGTCCACCGGATAGCTGTTTGACTGCCGGTTGCTAGCTTTCGAGCGACGTTGTATGCCTCTTCCACAACTTGGTCATCATCTACACAAACACTGGCAAGGCCCATAGCTTCTGCTTCCTCTCCTGACATTGAGTCGCAGGTCAACAGGTAATATTTCGCCTTTGCCATACCGCATAGCAGAGGCCATATGATCGCTGCATGGTCCCCGGCCGCAACTCCAAGTTTGGTGTGGCCATCGAGAATTCGAGTGTTCTTTCCAACTACGGAGATGTCAGCCATAAATGCAGCTGCGAGACCAGCACCTACAGCAACGCCTTCAACCGCTGAAATGATGACTTTGGAACAATTGATCATGTTGTAAACAATGTCTCTGGCTTCGCGGAGAGAGTTTGAACGGTATTCAAAATCATCCATAATTTTTTCGATCATGCCCATGTCGCCGCCAGCTGAAAAAGTCCCATTCGCGCCGCGGATGACCACCACTCGGGTTTCGGGGTCGCTATCGACTGCCTTCCAAACATCTGCAAGTGCTAGATGCTTTGCTTCATCGACTGCATTTAGCTTGCCAGGTGTGTCAATGCAGATATCAAGGATGCCGTCCTCGTCAGGTCCGGTGATATTTAGGGCTGAAAAGTCTGCATAGCGATTCGTCATGTTCTTGAAACTAGTGCCAACAGCTTGTGCATTTCCTACTCAGATCGTGGGATTTCGCGCTCTCCACGCAAAATCTCTGCGATTGAACGAATCTGATCTGGATTCCCATAGGACCGTTCCCAAGGGTGAAGGAGACGGTCGCGGCCGTATCTCGGGATCAAGTGCATGTGGAAATGAAATTGGGATTGGTCGGCTGCCGCTCCGTTGTTATTGACGAGGTTGATTCCGAGCGGTTCTAGCCTTTCTCGGATCATGTTTGCTACCGAACGGCAAGTGTGCATGACGTGAGCTGCTGCTTCATCATCTAGCTCGAAAATATCTCGGACATGGTTTTTGGGTATCACTAAGCAGTGCCCTGGCGTCATCGGGAGAATATCCATAAAAGCCAAACAATGATCATCGTCATAGATGATGTTCGACGCAGAGCTACCGTCGACTATTGAGCAGAAGAGACAGTGCACGACCGGCGAGAGTAGTGGAGCTTTTAAGAATGCGAGAAATTTTGTTCTGCTAACTGGTTATTAGATGCGTCGAAGTTGCACAGACTCGATTTCATGATTCGCATCTTTTCTAAGCACCAAGTCAGCGCGGGCCCGAGTTGGCAAGATGTTTTCTTGAAGGTTAACGAGGTTGATGGATCGCCAGATTGTGCGAGCGACTGCTTCTGCCGCATCAACGGGGAGGTGCGCAAATTGGCTGAAATAGGCACTCTGCTCTCGAAAAGCTGTTGATCGTAGCTGTTGGAAACGTTCCACATACCAAGACTCAAGATCTTCGGTATTGGCATCCACGTAGATGGTGAAATCGAAATAATCAGATACGAAGGGAGTGTTTGAAGGGGCGCCCGTTTGGAGAACATTTAAGCCTTCAACGATCAGAATGTCTGGCTGTTCGACTACTTGGACTTCATCGGTTATGTCGTAAGTGGCATGTGAGTAGATAGGAGCAGAGACTTGTGAAGTCCCGTCAATGACCTGCCGGAGAAATTCTAAAAGTGCCCCTTGACGATAAGACTCGGGGAATCCTTTTCGCCCTAGTAGTCCTTTTTCTTCCAGTTCCGAGTTTGGTTGAAGGAAACCGTCGGTAGTGATGAGATCCACTCTTGGGTGTTGCGGCCATGCAGCAAGCATGGCTTGAAGAATTCGAGCTGTGGTGCTTTTGCCAACCGAAACGCTTCCGGCGACTCCGATTAGAAATGGTCGCGGAGCGGCATCTCGCGCGAAAAAGTCGGCTGTCGTGGCTTGCAGCTTGGCTTGTGCTTCGACGCGTAAGTTAAGAAGTCTCGATAGGGGTAGGTAAATGTCCCGAACTCCCGCCAGCGTGATTGGTTCGACGCGTCCAGCGAGTTCAGTTAGTTCTGCTTCGGTGACTGTCAGAGGAGTTGCATCTCGTAACGCCGCCCATTCGGCGCGGGTGAAGTTCAGATGCTCACTAGATTGATTTGATTCGGACACCCCCAAAGATTGTCTTGTTAGGTCGCTGTTGCGCAACTGGAACTGCGTTTAGTTTTGAATAGCCCATGCTCCACTTTTGTTGAAAAGATCTTTGTTCCAATGTTTGGGGTTAATGAGTGAGGCGCGTGGGTAGTCCTCAAACATCCAGCGAACAAAGTTTCGTCTGCTCCAAGCATTGGCGTCTACGGCTCGTAGAGCCATTTCGGTCAAAATGGGTTTGGCTAGAACGTTGCTAAGGGTCTTCGAAAATCGGTGATCAAGTTGGAAAGCTGCTCGAGCAGATCGCTCGTAGATACGGGCTGCATTCTCGGTTGGACTTTCGGCAGCTATTGCTTGAGCTGCTAGGCGACCGCTTTCGAGTGCTTGACCGATTCCTTCACCGGTCATTGGGTCGGTCGCAGTTGCAGCATCTCCTACAAACAAGACCGGTCCTTTTGCTAGTTGAGCCCTAGGAAGGCGAGCAGGGATAGGCCAGGCGGTTCGTGAGTCCTCTGGCTCGGCGTTGCCCAGTACCTCGCGGATTGGGGGACGTTGCAGGATTCCATTCCAAATAGCAGCTAGCTGCTTGCCGTTGACACCCATGGACCGGGGTACGCCAAACCCGAGATTTACCCGACCATCAGCCAAAGGAAAAGACCAGGCGTATCCAGGGAGCAAATCTTTCTCGAACCAAACCCACAAATCTCTGCTTCGATCCCCATCTGCCTTCACATATTGTCTAAAAGCGTGCCAATCCCCTCGATAACCAGTAGGAGTGCAACCTAAAGCCTTCCTCACCGGCGACCACATGCCATCAGCTGCCACAACGTGGCTAGCGAAGATGACCTTCCCGTCCTCTAGTGAGACTCGGGTGCCACGGGGACTGACCTCGATTCGATCGAATGCGAGCCCCTGGTGAACCTCTACCCCCTTGTTGGCTGTTAAGCGCAGCAACTCTGCGTCTAGTTCAATGCGCTTTACCACAGCAGCGTATTGGCCTTGACTGTCTGGCAGAGTCAAGTGAATCTCTCTGCCTCGTGGAGAGCGAAGGAACACATCGTTGACCTTCACCCAAGTGTTAATAGTTGGTTCGAATCCGAGTTGTTCTAATTCGCGCAGGGCCAAAGTAGTGAGCCCATCGCCGCAGCACTTGTCTCTAGGAAAAATTGCTTTGTCGATTACAACGACATGTAGACCAAGTTTTTGTGCTGTGAGCGCGGCGGCACATCCGGCTGGCCCGGCTCCTACGATTAGGACGTCACACTGCAACACACGAAAGAGGCTATCTATTGGTCGCCTGCAGGCTTCAGTTTTGGTTTGCTAAAGCAGTGGTGGTGGTTGGATTTTGCTGCGGCGTCTGAGATGTGCCCTGCTCAGGCTCGGTCTCTTCCGTGGCGATAGTCGTGGTGGTTTGGTCTGGGTCGGACGGAGTCCCGTCGCAGTTAAGACCCTCTTCTGGGCGATATGTTGCGAAGAAGTAATCTGACTCTACGTTCTGATTTTGCCAAGTTCGGATGCGTTCAGTCTTGACTCGAGTGCACAGATCCACGAGCTCCTCGGTGGGTTCTTCAAGTCTTACATCGACGTTTGAGGTTGAGTAGATATCGACAGTGATGGATTCGTCAGTCCAGCTATTCCAAATGAGTATTCCAAATGGAGTTGGGTTGGTTATTACTAGATCAGGTCGGGGGTATGAGATTGTTGCTTCGAGACCGTACGGGTATCGATCGAAATAGATCGAGTGCGCTTGGTAGTACTCAAAGTCGAGCCCAGCCCGGACAGCGGCATTGAAGATAGTTGTAGCAAACTGTGAGACGCCGCCACCTATGTCTTCGACAAGGTGGCCCTTAGAGATGAAACCTCCGGGTACGAACCCTTTTTCTTCTGTGCGACGACCGACAGTTTCGTTGAGCGACAACCTTCCACCTGGTTTGATCCATGTTCCGTTAACTATCTCGGCGAACTTTTGAATGTTGGTGACGCGGCCAACACAACAAGAATATTGGGTGGTGAAAGACGAAACTTTCTCGACTATTCCCAGAGCCTGGAGTCGGTTCACGGCTTCCCGTGGTGCGGCTGGTCGATTGGGTAGGACGTGAACCTGATCTGCTTTACCTGTTTCGAGTGCCGTTTTTATCAGGTCGGCGGCCTGAAGCTGGCAGCAAGCGGTGCCACCATCTGAAGAGATAATCACTACGTTTCCGTCTCTTATCTCAAATTGGGCTTGGCCGGCACCAGTATTGCCAGGCATTAGTAATTCTTCGAGGGACACGAGAATCGATGATTTTTCGATGTTCAGAGACGGTGTGACGTCTTCGAGGTCTAGTACGAACCAACTCGCGACAACCCTGGGGTCTATCACCGTTTCGTAGTCGTTGAGTCGAACGCGTAGAGGGTTCTGTATTGACCGATTGGCTTTAGTTACGAGCTCCTTCACCGATTGGTTACTGAATTTCGTTGGAACTTGGATTGTGGCCACTTGGATAGTTGGGTTGGCGCCTTCTTGGAGGACTTTGGTTATCTCTGCAGCCGCGTCGTCAACGTTGATCAATTGGCCTTCGACCCCAGGAACGAGTTCTAATCGGCTGTCTTTGACACGGATTGAGGGTTCGACTCCTGAACGCTGAAGTTGTTCACTTGAGAGCAACGATTCTTCAAGAGTTGACAGATCAACGTCGATTGCTATGTCTGCTGTTGTGCTTGAGGCGAGAGATGAAAGCCAGTCGATTGGGCGATTGAGGAATCCCTCTCGTCTGGTTTTCATGACCGACTCGTAAGTAGTGATTACATCGAGCGAAACTCCTAGATCACTGGCAACCCAAGTCGCATTGCCTATCTCGGTTTGAACGACCACTTGAGTGTCAGCTAAGCGGTCAGCGATGGCGTCAACTCGAGCGCGAAGAGCGATATCGCTTAGTCCTCCGACCGTTTCTCCAGCGATTTTGACGTTTCGGACAACCTTGTTTCGATGAATTGTGGCGTCAACTGTCCACACGCTCAAAAAGCAAACAGCGATGATCGCGGGTAGGCCGAGCATGAGAGCCCAGCGCGGAAGGCGAATTGGCCCGTGCACACCAGTGGATGGTAGGGCCATCTGATCCACTATTGTGCGCGGGCCTACCCACCTGATTGTTTCGATTAGTTGTGCTAGGCAAGAAGCGTGAGCAGGTGACCTCAGAAAATGCGAGAATCACCCAGATATCCATAACTGAGATTGACTATCTGTCGGAAATCGATGAAGGGATCAACAATGAGCAAGCTTTGTGAAGGACGCGTCGTAATCGTTACGGGTGGCGCCCGCGGAATAGGTAGGGAGCACTGTTTGATGCTCGCTGAACACGGAGCGAAAGTCATTGTTAACGATTTAGGGGGTGCTCGCGACGGCACAGGGTCCGATCTAGGGCCAGCAGATGAGGTCGTCGCAGAAATTGAAACTATGGGGGGTGAAGCGGTTGCCAACGGCGATGATGTCTCTGACTGGGAAGGTGCTCAGCGGATGGTCAACCAAGCGGTGGAGACATTCGGCGACCTCACCGGAATTGTTAACAACGCCGGGATCTTACGTGACCGGATGTTGGTGAATATGACCGAGGCTGAGTGGGATGCCGTAATCCAGGTCCACCTAAAAGGAACTTTTGCCCCGGCTCGTTGGGCTGCTGCGTATTGGCGCGATAAGGCTAAGGCGGGGGAGACCGTCAACGCGTCAATTGTAAATACGACTTCTGTTTCAGGAATCTACGGGAACCCTGGTCAGACGAACTATGGGGCCGCAAAAATGGGTATTGCTGCGTTTACAGTGATAGCCGCACGTGAACTGCAGAGGTACGGGGTGAGAGTCAATGCAATTGCTCCGGGTGCTCTGACTCGTATGACTGAAGATCTGGGAATGGGGCAAGCTTCCGAGGAAGATAGAGCCTCGATGCATCCCAGATTCATAGCCCCGATAGTGACGTGGCTTCAAAGTTCAGAGTCCGCTGATGTGACGGGTCGAGTTTTTGAAGCCTCTGGCCGATTGCTCGGAGTAGCAAATGGCTGGCACCGTGGACCCACGTCAGAAGCTATAGATGATCCGACAGAAATTGCGGATGTAGCGCGCCGCCTCGTATCTGAGGCGCAACTTAATTCAGGAATGGACGGCCAGCCCTTTGATGGAGGGCTGATTAGTTAAGACAGAAGTATCTGTCTATTGAACAAAAGGACAACATAATGGCTATTGATCCGAACGCAGTTGGTGCGACAGGAGACCCTGCTGAGCGTTCTTGGGGATATCGCGACTCTTTGCTATATGCAGTCGGGATTGGAGCGGGTGCAGAAGATCCGGTGGGCGCTGAACTCGAATTCACCACCAATAACTCCAAAGATATTGAGCAACAAACCTTTCCGACTCAGGGCGTGGTTATAGGTTTTGGCGCAGGGGGCGCCTTGGGCAAGGTAGGCGAAATTGACTGGGGCCGAGTCTTACATGGTTCTCAGGGCGTCAGTTTGCATCAACCGATCCCAGTTGGTGGCACTGTGGTGGTTGAAGAAAAAGTGAGCGGTATTTGGGATAAAGGCGAAGGAAAAAACGCAATTATTGAAACTGAGGCCAAAGCCACTTTAAAAGAGACCGGTGAGCCTCTTTTCGACTTACGAGGATCATTGGTGGTTCGAGGCTCGGGTGGATTTGGGGGCCAAGAAGGCAACACAGCACCTCAGGTCTACGCACCGGAAACCGCTCCAGATCGCGAAGTCACATATCAAACAAGACCTGATCAGGCACTGACTTACAGATTGTCTGGTGATTACAACCCGCTGCACAGTGACCCTTGGTTCGCCACTGAGCTAGGCGGTTTCCCGAAACCCATATTGCATGGCTTATGCACCTATGGATTCACTGGCCGAGCCTTACTCCATGAACTGTGTGGAAGTGACCCAAGTCGTTTTAAGAGCATGGATTCGAGGTTTTCCTCTCCTGTTTTCCCGGGAGATTCTCTAACGGTTCAAATGTGGGTAGAAGAAGGTCAAGCCATTTATCGCACAATTGCCCAAAAAGGTGCTCCGGAAGAGCGAGTGGTTATCGACAACGGCCTTTGCGTGTTCAGCTAGAGGAAGGTCTGCTTTAGGTGGGCGCTGCGGTTCCTAGAAAAGTTTTAGTTCGTCGCTTTCAATGCCCCGCAACTCGTCATAGTCCAGTACCAAGCATCTGATGCCTCGGTCTTCAGCGAGAACACGGGCTTGCGGTTTTATCTCTTGCGCGGCAAAGATTCCGGTCACTGGCCTGAGATTTCCATCTCGATTGAGATAATCGAGGTACCTCGTCAACTGTTCGACACCGTCGATCTCACCTCTTCGCTTTATTTCGATAGCGACGGCCGCACCCTCGTGGTCTCGGCAAAGTAGGTCGACCGGTCCGATATCGGTTGGGTATTCCCTTCTTACAAGCACCATGCCGTCGGAAATTTGACCTACGTTCGCGGCGAGTAATTCTTGGAGGTGAGCTTCGACCCCATCTTTTTGAAGACCAGGGTCAATGCCCATTTCTTGAGAGAAATCTGAAATCACTTGGTGAAGGCGAATCGTTAGTTTTTCTTTTTTTTCATTAGTAACTAGCCACGTCAGTTCATCGTCAGCTAATGACTCGTTAATAGTGTTTGGGGCGTTCATCCAGTTGAGCGGTTTATACGCACCGCCGTCGGCATGAATAGAAATGGAGCCGTCTACCTTGACCATGATTAGGCGAATCGCCTCCGCGAGGTGTGCGTCTAGTCGACCTGAGTAGTCAACTGTGCAGTTTGCAATAACTAGGCGCATGAAAAGCCGAACTTAGTCATGGCTGGCTCAAGGTACGTGGATTACTGGCCAATACTTCATAGGAGTTGATAGGTGGCGGTCAACTTTGGTTCATCGTGTTCGTCGAGGACCTCTGCTCTTCCGGTTTCTACCATGTGTAATAAGTGAGCATGGACCGAGCCTGCGGCTGGGTACCAAAGCCGCTTGTCGTACTTTTCGTACATTACGGGGACGAAGTCGGCGATTTTTTGTGGACCGCTTCGCAAAAAGCCGATTATCTGCTCTTCTCGTTCCTCCCTATGATGAATGAAGCTTTGCACGTACTCCACAGGCTTAGGGATTGCCGGGCCATGGGTAGGCCAATACAGCTGATGGTCGAGGGGAAGCAACTTTCTCAGAGACTTCATGTAGTCCTTCATCGAGCCGTCTGGCGGTCCAACCACGCTGGTGGCCCACCCCATCACGTGATCGCCAGAAAAAAGACTTCCTTCTTCCTGTAACTCGAAACAAAGGTGATTTGAACAATGCCCGGGGGTGTGAATAGACCTGATCGTCCAGTTGGATCCATGGACAATGTCGCCGTCCTTGAGAAATACGTCCGGTGAGAATTCTGTGTCAGCGCCTTCGCGTTTGAGTTCTTCGGGGAGTTCCTCAAACTCTTGCCGGTACTGTTCCTGCTCTTCGGTCGAGATGAACTCTGAGAAGTCCACGCGATCTTCAGGGTCATCGTCTCTGACGCTCCCATGCGGACCGAAGCCATATGAAATAGCTCCGGTGCGTTCTTTCAGTTGTTTGGTCAACGGAGAGTGATCGCTATGGGTATGAGTTATGAAAGCGTGAGTGATTGTTTCGTCAGGATCAAGAGCAGCGAGGATGTCATCCAAGTGGCTTTCCAGAGGTGGGCCTGGGTCTATGACAGCAACTTCGCCCTGGCCAACCAAGTATGTTCCGGTTCCTTTGTAGGTGAAAGGTGTTGGGTTCTTACATATGACCCTGCGGATTAATGGGGTGACTTGGTCACTTGTGCCGTAGTTGAAGTCACCTAAATCGTGGTGGTGCTCGATTTTTGTTGCCATGACGCCCTACCTAGAGGTCTGTTAGTGCTGTTCCCCAATTATGGCGCGCACTGTAGCCGTGTTGCCCAAGCTAGTTTGAACTAAGTGATTGCATAGATCCTGAGTTGTCGCTTCAGAGTCCCTAAACTCCAAATTGGAGGAACCTATTGTGCTGATTGTCTTATCACCTGCAAAGAGGCTCGACTTTGAATCGGAATTGCTGACCCACAAGCACTCAGTGCCTGCATTCATCGACGACTCAAGTGAACTAGTTAAGGAGTTGGTCAAAAAATCGCCGGCGGATCTAGGTCAACTCATGAATCTTTCGCCCGCCTTATCGGATCTCAACGCTGAACGTTTCCAAGATTGGGAAGAGGATTTCACTACTCGCAATTCCCGGCCAGCTCTTTTGGCGTTTCAAGGAGATGTCTATGTGGGTATGGATGTGGCCCGCTACACGGAACGTGATTTCACACGAGCACAGAAGACGATTCGAATACTGTCTGGCTTGCATGGAGTGCTTAGACCTTTAGATTTGATCCAGCCGTACCGCCTAGAAATGGGAACAAGTTTGACGACCTCGCGAGGTCAAGGTCTTTACGAGTTTTGGGGTAACCGGATCAGCGAATCTCTGGCAGTGGACCTTGAAGGGCACCGGTCTCGTGTTTTGATCAATCTTGCTTCGAAAGAGTACTTCTCTGCTGTCGACGAAAGCCTTTTGGGTGCTCGAGTGGTAAGTCCACGCTTTCTAGATGAAAAGAATGGCAAGTTTAAGATCATCAGCCTTTATGCCAAGCAGGCGCGAGGAGCAATGGCTTCCTGGTTAGTTCTGAACAGAATAGACAGTCCTAACTTGATCAGTGGATTTGCTGAACTGGGGTACGAATACTGTCCCGAACGAAGTACTCCCGGAGAGCCAACTTTTATTAGAAGCCAGCTTTCACGCCCCTGATGTTCAGAGAATCCCCATCTTTTGAGCAGACTCCTTCAGTTGCTCCCGATGATCTGGATGGGCTACTGAGATGAGGCGCTCCGCTTTCTGGCGCACGGACGCATCTTGGAGGCGCGCAATCCCGAACTCAGTTACTACAACATCAACGTCGTAACGGGTTCCAGTTACCGCATTGACGTTGATTTGGGGGACAATTCGTGAAGCTGATCCGCCTTTAGCGGTGGCTGGCATTAGGTGAATTGACATTGCCGATTCGGACATTTGACAACCTCGCAAAAAATCTAGAGCTCCGCCGACCCCGCTATGTTGAACTCCGTTGATCATTTCGGAGTTGACCTGACCCCAAAGATCAATTTCTAGGGCCCCGTTCACGCAACGCATATCTCGGTTCGCAGAAATTTGTTGATGATTCAACGCGACATGAGCTGGCACAATGTGGCAGTCGGCGTTGTTGTTCAAAAAATCGAAGGTTTCAGGCAACGCGATAGTAAAGACAGTCTTGTTTGGGAACACCGTTTTGAGACGGTTAGTAGCGGCGCCAGCCTTCATTAGATCCATTAGGCCCTGGCACATCACTTCTGTATGAATGCCCAAATCGGTTTTATGAGTCAAACGGGCGAGCGCTACTTCAGTCAGGCCGCCAACTCCCGATTGAACTGTTGCTCCATTCGGAATCAATTCGTCAAGTGCCCCGACAAAAGGGTCAAGATTAGAAGGAGGCGTCCGTTCATCGAATATTGGCATCGACCCTTTAAGCGGAACATGAATTAAGCCATCAAAGTCCTCAACTCGAAAAGAATCTCCATGGATGTATGGCACTACTGGATTGACTAAACCGAATACCAGGTCACCCTCCCGCCGAGCGCGACGAATGAGAGCGTCGTTGCCTGCCATAGCTGAGCCTGGAGGGACTGTGCCATCTGGCAACGGTGTACCAACTTGGACGCACGCGACTCTTGGTGGATTGCGAATGGCGAATCTCCCCCAGTCTTCGAGCCTGACTGGAACGAGTTCTGCTTTAGCGCCAGCTTCGCGCAATATTTGAGTCAGGAAAGGTGCACGCAACTCAAGGTTTGGGTTTGTTCCAACAGCGGCACCACCTTTTCTAGGAGCAGGAACGAAAACGGCTACATCGTTTAAATCGTGACGTTCTGCCAACGCGAAAAGAAAGGCGGTAGGTTCCGGCAGGCTTGTTCCGACTAGGTCGCCATCTTGCACTTGAGCTGCGGCCGCTTCTGCTGAAATCACGAGATGTGACCACTCTTGAGTCCACTCAAAGTCGACGTTCTCGTTAGAAACCACGGTTAGAACGTATCTCACGGTGATGTTTCTGGTCGTTTAAACCCAAACTGTTGAAAGTTTCCTTAATGAACGTTTGCGTAAATAGGTATAACGATGCCTATAGTGCCGATCAGTTGTGATTCGCGATCTGGCCGGATGGCTGCCACGAGGGGGAGGCAGCCATCCGGTCCATCGGTCTTATCTTTCAGGTCGCACGATGGGGAGGAACAGGAAATGGCTGAGGAATACTTCGTTGGTACTAAGACATCGGATCGTTACCCGATCTGGACCCGAGCGAATGTGGGGGAGGTGTTCCCTGATCCCGTGGCGTTGTCGACTTTTGATTTCGCGTTTCAGAACGATGAGGGTATTCAAATAAGCGAACTTGGCTTTCGAGATGCGTACATCAAGATCGGTGCTTTTGAAGAAAGTGAATTTGATCCTGATAACCCTGTATTTCTGGGAGTCTTTGGAGGGTACACCTACCTCAATGCTTCCCTAATGCGCATATTTGGTGAGCGGGCACCTGGGCTATCAGCACAGGACATTGATGAAGCTTTCTTTGGAGTTCAGCCTGGTATCCCGGCTTACGAACAACACCCGGATGACCCCAGCGCAGAAGCGGAGGCCCGGATAGGTGAAGTTTTCCTTTGGGCTCTGACAACCCCCGATCTACCAGATGTCCTAGAGCAAGAGCAGCGAGTGAACGCGCTTCGTGACCAACGTCCTGATTTCAGATCGATGGGTGACCACGAAATTGTCGATTGGATTGAAGATTTTCTAAATGGAGGATTCCGAGAGCTTTTTGCCCAACATATTTTTATTAGTTTCTTAACCACGGTTCCGATGGGCATTGTGTCGGCAGTCTGCGAAGCCATTGGTCGCCCAACAGACGCGATGAAGATCATGGCTGGGCTAGGGGATGTTGAATCTGCTGCTCCTTCGATGGCTATGTGGGAATTAGGGCGAATAGCAGCTGACTCTGAAGAAGTGAATGCAGTTTTTCAAAGTGGTATCGAAGGTTTAAACAGCCGTCTGCGAGATAGCGATGAGCCCGAAGTGGAGAACTTCGTTTCTGCTTTTGATGAGTTTCTCTGGTCATACGGGTCTAGGGGCCCAAATGAGTGGGAAATTTCCTGCCCAACTTGGGAAACGACCCCTGACTTAGCTTTGGCTGCGATTGACCGGATGCGAGTCTCTCCCAGTTCTGCGGCGCCTCAAGACCACCAAGCGGAGCTAGCTAATGATAGGCAACGCATTGTCGCCGAGATTAGCGAGATGCTCGAAGCTGACCCGGAAGCGCAGGGACAGTTTTTGGCTGGCGCCCACGGCGCTTCAGTTTTGATGCCTGGTCGTGAGCGAACCAAAACTAATTGCGTCAAATTTATTCAAGAAGCTCGGATGGCCGCTCGAGAGCTTGGCCAACGTATGGTCGACAGAGGCGTGTACCCAGAAATAACCAGCTTTGCAATGCTTCGATTTGCAGAACAACATCAAGCGATCGACGATGGTGATGGATGGCGTGAAGTCATTGAGCAGCGCCAAGAAATTTTTGATCTTGCTGCAGCGAAACAGGAACCTTTTGTGGTTGTGGGCGAAAGTGAGCCGCTTTCGACCTGGCCGGAACGTGACTCAGTCTTAGTCGAACCGTTGGAGTCGGGAGATTCGATTCATGGCTTACCAGGATGTCCGGGTGTATCGGAAGGTCGAGCCCGGGTGATTCTCGACAGTCACGATCCGACAGCGCTAGAGCCCGGTGACGTGCTTGTCGCTCCGTTAACGGACCCTTCTTGGACACCTTTGTTTGTGCCCGCTGCTGGCGTGGTTGTTGATGTGGGAGCTGCGTTGAGTCACGCCATCATAGTGAGTAGGGAGCTAGGTATTCCATGTGTGGTCTCTGCTACTGACGCGACAAAACGCATATCGGATGGAGCTAGGGTCCGGGTAGATGGAGACACCGGAGTGGTCACTGTCCTCGATGATTGAGACCTAGTTATTTGTCGAATTGTGAGCTAAAGGACAGCGGTCGCTTTTATTGCCATCTAGGTGTTCGACGCTCTGTAAAGGCCTGGACACCTTCTTGGTAGTCGGGGTCCAGCATCGCTGATCTCAGTAGACCTTCCGATTCTGCTACGGCTGAACCGACGTCTCTGTGCTGATCCAAGTAGATCTGAAGCTTTGTCATTTTTTGAGCAGACGGGGAAACACGTGAAGCTAATTCAGATGCATATGACCTGACGTGTGGAAGTAATTCTGGTCCGTCCAATATTTGATTGAAAAGGCCCCATCCGCTGGTCTCTTCAGCGGTGATGATCCTGCTTGAAATTAAAAGGTCGTTAGCTCGAGTCAAGCCGATCAACCTCGGCAGAAGCCATGAAAGACCGAATTCGGCTGGGAGACCTAGTGGTCCATGAGCTGTGGTGAGTTTCGCTTGTTTCGAAGCGAAACGAAGGTCGCAATAGCAGGCCAGAACTAACCCAGCGCCAGCGGCGGCACCGTTGACTGCTGCGATCGTGGTTACGTTTAAGCCAAACATGAATGCGAAATTCTGGTCGAATTCTGGAGCCACCCCGTATCCCGGGTTAGAAATGTCAGGCCCAGTCCCAGAGTCATACCCGCCTTTTTCAAGATGGCCTTCTAGCGCTTGACTGTCAGCTCCGACACAAAAATCATCGTTGTCTCCCGTGATGATTACCGTTCTAATCGCGGGTTCGGTATCAGCCAGTTGTAGGAGGTGGCGGAGTTCCGTATGCATCCGGCCTGTCCAGGCGTTGCGGCGTTTCGGTCGCGAGAGGGTAATAGTTGCGGTTGGTCCGTTGGTCTCGAAGATTGTGGTTTTTAATTCCATTTTTGCTTCAGCTTTCAATCGCTCGCCGCAGCGCAGCGAGAGCATCGTCTTTGAACTCTGGTCGACATATCAATAGATCGGGGAGCCAAGGGTCCTCGTAGTTGTAATCAAGAGGGGAGCCGTCACAGCGACTTGCATGTAGCCCAGCGGCCATAGCCACTGCGGCTGGCGCGCAGTTGTCCCATTCGTATTGACCCCCGCTATGAGCGTAGATATCTGCATGGCCGAGAACTACCGCCATGGCTTTAGCCCCCGCCGAGCCCAGAGCTAGTAGTTCTGCATCCAATGCTTCCGCGACGATCATGGCGGCAGCCGGAGCTCTCGAACGGCTCACAACCATCCTGGGTCTACCTTCATGGGGCGGAGATAGCGTGGCTGCGGGCTCGGTTACCAAGGTTTTGTCGACTGCCGGCAAAGCGACGGCTCCAGCGGTTGGCACTCCGTTTTCAGTGAGGGCTACATGCACTGCCCAATCGGAGCGGCCTGGCTCACCAAATTCTCTGGTTCCGTCCAGAGGGTCGACAATCCAAACCCTTTCCTTTTCCAATCGAGACAGATCGTCGCTGCCTTCCTCGGACAAGATTCCGTCGTCGGGGAACTCTTCTCGAAGAGCGCCCATGATAAATCTATGGGCCTCGAGGTCACCTGTATCTTTAACCGTCCAGCTATCGGCACCCTGGCTAAAGAGCCGTTCACGTATGTCCAAAAGAAGTCTTCCGGCATCGGTCGCGATGCGAGCGCTAATCGCGTGATCTTGGAGATCGGCCATAAGTAATTGGACTCCTATTAGACAAAGTTGGTTGAAGCTTGGTTAAACGATCGTTTAGCAGATAGTGTTTCTGCCCTGTAAAGAGATTGTGACGAAAAGATCACAAGGTGTTGGTTTGCTTTGATGACCGTATACCGTGCACGGACTCTTAACCGAGCAGAAATCCGGTCGCGCGGCCGGTAACCGCAACAGAGAGGGACTCAAACAGATGCGGAAAAACATTATGTGGCGACTGCTTGCCACACTATTCGCGATCGCACTAGCCGCTTCGGCTTGTGGCGGAAGCGATTCCTCCGACGACAGCAGCGCAAGCAGCTCGTCATCGGATGCTGAAGAAACTGAAGTAACGCTCGCAGCCAGTGGTGAAAGCCTTCTGGACACGATCAAGAGCCGTGGCACCGTTAACTGTGGTGTATCAGGTTCTG
>MDTG01306819.1_pt1 | contig 23569 bp, 19 predicted proteins | sample 811421 | NCBI WGS metagenome assembly MDTG01 (sample SAMN05326645, study PRJNA326480) | marine metagenome | isolation source: seawater | place: Pacific Ocean: South East | collected 2011
AATTACAAGAGCAAAGAAAAAAGCTATAATTTCCTTTTCAATGAATAGATTTTATCAAGGAGATTGGATTGATAGTATGGCCTCAAGATTTATAGATGAATTGCCTGAAAAAAATATAGAAAAAAATGTTTTTTTTGATGATAAATATGAAGATGAAAGTGATTTTGAATTTAATCAAGATTTTGAAGAACAAAAAGAAATCCGTAGCCCAGGATGGATAAGATATCAAAAGAGAATTAAATGATAAAAAAAAGATTAGAGCAATTAAGAAAAAAATTTTTTAACCATAAAATTGATGGTTATATAATTCCAAAAAATGATGAGTTTTTTTCAGAATTTGCTTCAAAAGATAGATTAAAAGTCATATCTAATTTTGATGGATCAGCAGGATTGGCAATTATTTTAAAAAAAAAAAATTATTTATTTGTCGATGGACGATATACTATTCAGGCTCAACAACAGTCTGGAAAACAATTCAAGATAATTGAAATTCATAAATATTTACCTTATAAAATTGTAAAAAATATAACATTAGGATTTGATCCAAAATTATTTACAAGAAAACAATTGGGTATATATTTTGGTGACCATTTAAGATTAAAAGCAATTAATAAAAATTTAGTAGATGAAATCTATAAAAAAAATAAATCAAATTCAAAAAAATTTTTTTCATTAAATGACGATGTAGTTGGAGAGTCTTATAAATTCAAACTAAATAAAATTGTTAATATACTAAAATCGAATAAAGCAGATTATTTATTTATAAGTGCACCAGAAAATGTTGCTTGGATACTTAATATAAGAGGATATGATAATCCAAATAGTCCTATACCTAACTGTCGTTTAATAATCGGAAAAAATAAAAAAATGTACTTAATTACTCAAAAAGAAAAGGTAACCAAAGTAATAAAAGATAGAAAATTAAAAAAAAAACAAATAGTAGATCCTTTAAATTTTGAAAATCTAATTCAAAATTTAAATGGAAAAAAATTTATAATTGATCCATTATCATGCTCTTTGTACAACGAAAAAATTATAAACTCTAATTTTGAAATTTTAAAAAAAAATGATCCTTGCTATCAACTAAAATCTATTAAAAATTTATCAGAAATTAAACATATGGTAAATGCACATATTGAGGATGGGGTAGCTCTTACAAAATTCATTTATTGGATTAAAAATATAAATAAAAAAAAAATAACAGAGATAGATGCAAAAAATAAGCTGACAAGTTTTAGAAAGCAAAATAAAAATTATTTATTTCCTAGTTTTGACACTATTGCAGGAGCCGGATCAAACGGCGCTATTGTTCATTATAGAGTTTCAAAAAAATCGAATAAAAAAATATTAAAAAAAGATTTATTTCTTTGCGACTCTGGCGGTCAATACAAATACGGTACAACGGATGTTACTCGAACTATGTGCTTTTCCGATCAACCAAGCTCTGTAAAAGATGTTTATACAAAAGTATTGAAAGGACATATTGCAGTAGCAAATGCTGACATTAACAAGTTAGATACTGGTGAAAAAATAGATAAAAAGGCAAGATTTTTTTTAAAAAAAGATGGACTTGATTATGCTCATGGTACTGGCCATGGCGTTGGCTTCTTTTTAAATGTTCATGAAGGTCCTCAATCAATATCAAAAAATAATAATATTAAACTTAAAGAAGGAATGGTGATTAGCAATGAGCCTGGTTATTATAAAAAAAATTATTATGGTATTAGAATAGAAAACTTAGTCTATATTAGAAAAGAAAGAGGAAAATTGAATTTTGAAAATTTAACACTTGCTCCTCTTGAAAAAGACTTAATTAATTTTAATTTGCTAAACAAAAAAGAAAAAGATTATTTATTTAAATATCATTTACATGTTTATTCTAAAATTTCTAAATTTTTAAATTTAAGGGAAAGAAAATGGCTAGCTAGACTTATTTAACATTTTCATAAACTCATTTTGAGTAATAATTTGTATATTTAAATCCCTGGCACTGTTAACTTTCCTAGTTGTTGGCTTATCACCAACTATTAAATAATTCAGTTTTTTACCCACATTGCTGACAATTTTTCCTGAATTTTGTTCTACTAGAGATTTTGCTTCTGCTCTACTAATATTACTTAATTTACCAGTGAACATAAAAGTTTTATCTTTTAAAATACCCGTTCCTTTAGCAGTATTTGTTTCAAGAATAAAAACAATTTTTTTCAACTCTGATAAAACTTCTAAATTTATTTTATTTGAAAAAAATTTTTTAATAGATTTTATTTGTGTTTCTCCTATTCCATCTATATTTAATAGCTCATTCATTTTTTTATTAGTAGAAAGCTTGAAAAAGTTATCGGAGGTTCTTAAATGTTTTGATAAAAGTTTTGCGTTTTCTTGGCCAATATGTCTAATTCCTAAAGAATATATAAACCTATCCAGTGAAATGTTTTTTGCCTTAAGAATAGAGTTTTTAAGATTAGTGATAGATAATGCTCCCCATCCATCCTGTTTTTTTATTATTTCATAGTCAAGTGTGAAAATATCTTGAGGAAATTTAATTAATTTAAGATTCCAAAATTTTTCTACAATTTTTTTACCAAATCCATCTATATTAAATGCTTCTTTTGATACAAAGTGTTTAATTCTTTCTATCACCATTTTTTCACATTCAAATCCTTCACTGATACATCTTCTGACTGCATCATGTTTCTTTGTTAATTCATTAAAGTCTTTAACAGTCTTAGATCCACATGATGGACAATTTTTTGGAAATAAAAATTTTTGAGAGTTCTTTTTTCTTTTTTTAATATCTACTGAAATTACATGTGGGATTACATCTCCAGCTCTTTCTATTGTAGCAGTATCTCCAATTCTGATGTCTTTTCTAACTATTTCGTCTTCATTATGAAGCGTTGCATTGGATACTGTTACTCCTCCAATATTTATTGGTTTAATTTTAGCAACTGGTGTAAGAGCTCCTGTTCTCCCTACTTGAATTTCTATATTTACAATTTCAGAAACAGATCTATTTGCAGAAAATTTATGAGCAATTGCCCACCTAGGTGCGTTAGCAGCAAAACCAAGTCGCTTTTGCAATTCAAAATTGTTTACTTTATAAACAATTCCATCGATATCAAAATCTATGGATTTTCTTTTTTCCTCTAAGTTTTTATGATTTATAATTAAATTATTAATTCCTTTAATAACTTTATTAAATTTATTTATTTTAAAACCCCAATCTTTTAAATTTTTTAAAAAATCAGATTGAGAATTAATATTCAATTCGTCAGCATATCCAAATGTATAAGCAATAAATTTTAATGGTATTTTTTTTGTAATTTTTGGATCTTTTTGTCTCAAAGAACCAGAGGCAGCATTTCTCGGATTTGCAAATTTATCTTTTATAATATTAAAATCGTCATTTCTTATAAAAATTTCACCTCGAATATCAATTTCGTTCGGAAAATTTTTAGATAAAATTTCCTTTGGTATATCATTAATTGTTTTAAGATTTTCAGTTATATCTTCACCTTCCTTACCATTTCCTCTTGAAAGTCCTTGAGCAAACTTTTTATTTTTATAAATTAAAGAAGCTGAAATACCATCGATTTTTGGCTCTGCACTATATTCTATTTCTGTAGATTTGTTTAAGCTTAAAAAATTGATAATCTTTTTTTCAAAATTTACCAAATCGTCCTTACTGAATGCATTCCCCAAAGAAAGCATTGGAATTTTATGTTCAACCTTTTTAAAATTTCTAGATGGTGTAAAACCAACTGATTGGGACGGAGAATCTTTATTTTTTAAAAAATTATACTTTTTTTCTAAATCTAAAACTTCTTTTTTAATTCTATCAAACTCCTCGTCAGATATAATTGATTTATTTTTGTCATAGTAAAACTTGCTATATTTTTGAATTAGTTTGATCTTTTTTAAATAAATTTTATTTATTTCACTATCATTCATTAGCGTTAAAAATGGATTTATATTTCTTTATAATAAAATTACTTTTTTTTGTCTTCTTTGGAATTGCTATTTTGTATTCTTTATTAAAAATTTTATATGAATTTTTATACCATTGACTTGATTGATAGTTATATCCTAATAATTGCGCATATTTTTTTGCCTCACTAATTAAACCAATTTTATAATGCAACTCAACTAGTCGATGCAAAGCTTCTTCAACGTAAACAGTGGTTTCATATTCATTAATTACTGTTTTATATCTATTAATTGCTGCGATCCATTTTTCCTTTTCAATATAATAACTACCTAGATACATTTCTTTAGAAGCAAGAATTTCTCTTATTAAGTCTAGTTTAAATTTAGCATCTAAAGCAAAATCTGTATCGGGATAAGTATTAACAACATAAGAAAATTGTTCTCTTGCTTTCATCAATGGTTCTAAATCTTTTTTTTCATCTACTATGCTTTCATAATAACACATTGCTAAAAGAAAATTTGCATAATCCATTCTTTTGCTTTTTGGATATTTTTTTATAAAAAGTTCTAATTCGTTAATTGCATCAGAATAGTAAGCTATCATGTAATATGAGTAAGCTGCCATCAATGCTGATTTGGGCGCCCAGTCAGATTGGGGGTATAACAGTTCAGCTTCGTTAAATTTTTTTGCGGCTGATAGTCCATCTTTTTTATCTAAAAAATTTAAACCTTCTCTATATGCACCCAACATCTGATCTTCTAGGTTTTGCTCTTTTATAATTAATTGGTTTTCCTCTTTTTTGGTACATCCAAAAAAAACTGCAAATATAATTATAATTAAAAAAAATTTATGCATAAAATTATATAAAATTTCTATCAGAAATTTTATATAAACGGAAAATTATTATGCAATTGATTTTAAAAAATTTCTATTAATATAAGAATGAGGGATATTTTTTTCTTTAATCTCAACAATTGAAAAATTTTTATTATCATTAAATACTTTTCTTAATAATTGATTAGTTAGCTTATGGCCTCCTTGAGAGCACTTTAGTTTGCCAATCATTTTATAGCCTGATAAATAAAGATCCCCAATACAATCCAAAATTTTATGATTTACGAATTCTTTGTCATTTCTTAAACCTTCTTTATTCAATATTTGATTATCCTTAACAACTATTGCATTATCTAAACTGCCACCTCTTGCTAAATTCATTTTTTTTAGTTTTTCAATATCTTCGAAAACACAAAAAGTTCTAGAATTATATACATCGGTAAGATCATCTTCATAAACTTTTACTAAATTTTTTTGATTTCCAATTAAATCATTTTCATATTTTATTTCGAAATCTATATCTAGGCTTACCTTGCTTGGTTCCAATGAAATTTCCTTTGAACCATCTTTGAATGAAATTAATTTTTCTATCTTGATGATTTTAATTGGTACTTCACTTACCGTAATTCCAGTTTTATCAATTGCTTCAATAAAATCTTTTGAGGACCCATCTAAAATTGGAACTTCCTCATTGTCAATTTCTATTAGAACATTGTCTATTCCTCTAATAAATAATGCCGCCATTAAGTGTTCAATGGTAGAAACTTTAACATTATATTCGTTAGATATTGTTGTACAAAAAGTTGCGTTAGACACGTTATATATGTTTGGAATTACAAAATTATTTTTTTTTAAATCTACCCTTTTAAAAACGATTCCGGTATTTGGACTGGAAGGAATAATTTTAACTTTAGATGGATTTCCCGTATGCAGGCCTACACCATCTATTTTAAAAGAATTTTTAATCGTTTTTTGGTTTAATATTGACACAACAAATTTATATATTTTATGCAAATTAATTAAAAAACAACTAATATTACAATTGACTACAATGGTGATTATTTAAAAAAATAAAATAACTTCTCAAATAATCCTCTATTTTTGTGCTGTTTTGGAATTATTTGAACTTCTTGAAGGTTGATACCCTCATTTAATTGTAGACCTGACTCGCATATATTTAACACAGACTCCTCAAAAAAATCAATTTCATCAACTAAAGGTATGGTTTCTGTCATATCAATATATTTATTATCTAAGATTTTTGAACCTTGTCCGATCAAAATAATTTTAAGTTCTTTAATGGCATCAGAAGAAACATTTTTATCTATTATTTTAAAACTTAAATTTAATGTTTCCTCAATTCTCGCAAAAATTACCTTTTTTACGAGATCAAAAGATAATTTTTTTTCTCTAATGATATTTAAAACTTCTTTATCAAAAATTTCTGAACTCCCTTCATTTTCAGAAAAAATTATATCGTTATTTAAATTAGACTTTATTTTTTCTGAGAGTTCGGCATTTAAATTCAAAACTTTTGAAATATCTTTTGTTATATGATTCCCTCCAATTGCCAAGACATTAAACAATTTTAATTTTTCTTTTTCATAAAATATAACAGATGTTTTTTCATATCCTATATCAAGGAAAGCAATTTTATCATATTTTGTAAAATGATTTTTATAATTAAAAGATTTTGCATAACTAGAACAAATAAATTGATTGATCGAAATTTGGTGCTTACTAAATAATTTTTTTAAATTTTCAACTATTACTTTTGGAAAACAGATAAATACAATATCAATAGAAAGTTTTTTACATTCCATATTTAATGGTAAAGTTTCAAAATTCTTATCATCAACTCTATAATTATTTATAATTATATGGATAATATTTTTATCTTGATTAGAACTTAAAATTTGTTGTTTGGCATCTTGAATTAAATATTGAATATCTTTTTTGCTGATATTTTTTTTTTCATTTTGTTTAGAAACCGATAAAATTATAGAAATAGCATCAGGAGTATCGAGCATTAAATTTATGTCTTTTAAATGCTCGCCTGTTTTTTTTTCAATTTCTATAATTGTTTTATCTATAGTTTTCTCGGTATCTAAAAGTTCTAATTGGCTGGATTTTAAATTAGACAAACAATTTTTATCAAAGAAGAATATTTGATTTTTTTCTTTTTTATCAAATCCAGCGACTCTAAGTTTAGAGGAACCTAAATCAAAATAAATATCATAAGTATTCTTATTCATTTGAAACAATCAATTTATCAGAAATTCTCAGGTCAAGCATTTTAGAATTAATTAACATTTTATTATACATAACTTTATTAGCAAAATTTAAAGCACTTAGGTAATTTTTTTCTGGTAATTTAATTAAAATTTCATCTTGTGTTTTAATGTCCCATCTATTGTTTGGAAAATAATATATTAAATCTATCTTATCATAATCAAAATCAGATTTATCAATATTTTTTTTAAAATTTACAAAATTTTTATAATCTATCTTTCCAAAAACAAATGGTAATTTTTTTTGGTTTTTTTGATTACTATAATCAATTAATTTCCCATTAGATCCAATAAAATATTTTTTATTATTAAAATTTGTTAATGCTAAAAATTTAGTTCTGGCAATATTGATATCAACTGTGTTGGGATATTTTTTTTTAACAGTAAATGATTGAATTAAATTATTTTTATTTAGAATTTCTTTAAAATTACTTTGATTGACTAAGAGCAGATTTCGAAGAAGAAAAGTCTCAAATTCTTGAGATATTTTTCTATTTTCCTCATTGGAGAGACCAGTGACCTTTATTTCCTTGATCTTAAATAACGAATATTTTTTCTCAATAAAAAATTTATTATTTATAGAACTTAACAAAAATAATAAAAATAAATAAAAAATTAACTTAATTTTTTTACCTTCTTGTTGATGCATCTTTTAAAATCCACTGTATTAAATCAAAAAAACTCATTCCCTTGTACGAAGCAATCTCTGGCACTAATGAAAGTTTAGTCATACCTGGCTGTGTATTAGTTTCTAATAAATAAAATTTTTTTTTATAAAATTTAAAATCTGACCTTGTAACACCCCTACAGCCAATTAAGTTATGAGCTTTCAAAGCTATATCTAAAACTTTTTTTAAATTTTTTTTACTTAATTCAACTGGAATTATATGTTTAGTATTTGCTTTTGGATTATATTTTGCCTCATAATCGTAAAATTTTCTTTTCGGTTTAAGCTCTATAGCTCCTAACTTTCTTTTTCCCAATATAGCAACTTGAATTTCTCTTCCAGGAATAAATTCTTCAATTAAAACTTCATCATAAGAAAATAACTTTTTTAAGTTTTTAATAAAATTTTTTTTGTTACATATGTAAACATTTACACTTGAGCCTTCGTTTATCGGTTTAACTACAACGGGAAATTTTAATTTTTTTTGTATTTTCAAAATTAAATTATTATTTATTTTAGTATTTTCGTTAAAAATAAATTTTATATATTTTGGAGTTAAAATTTTATTTTTTATATAAATTTTTTTTGAAATTTCTTTGTCCATTGCAATTGAAGATGCCAACACACCTGAATGTGTATACTTAATTTTATTAAGCTCTAATATTGATTGAATATAACCATCCTCTCCAAATTGTCCGTGTAAAGCATTAAAGACAATATTTGGTTTAAATTTCTTAATTTTATTATTTAAATTATTATCTGGTTCTGAAATTATTACTTTATATTTTTTTTCTTTTAATGATTTATATACTTCTTTAGCAGTCTCCAAACTTATTTTTCTCTCTTTGGAAATCCCACCACCTAAGATAAGTACTTTTTTATTCATTAACTAATCAATTATTTCTATTTCAGTTTCTATATTTATACCCGTTTTTAACTTTACATTCTCTTTTACAAAATGAATTAATTTTTTCATATCATCAAAACTAGCATTATTTTTATTTACAAAGAAATTGCAGTGTTTGTTGGAAATTTCAGCGTCACCAAATTTAGTATCTAAAGGAACTGATTCTTTTATTAACTTCCAAACTTTTTGATTTGTTTGATTAACTGGATTTTTAAAAGTACTGCCTCCAGTTTTTATTCTCGTAGGTTGTGAAATATCTTTTTTATTTTTCAAAAATTTCGTAAATTCCTCTATTTCTTTTTTTTCTTTAAAATCACCCTTAAAAGAAGCGCTTAAGAATATAAGATCTTTGGGCAAATCATTTTCTCTATAGCCAAACTTAATTCTTGAGGATGGTATACTTAAAATTTTTCCATTCATATCGACTGCCTGAACTGAAAGCAATATATCTTTAAATTCTTTTTTAAAACATCCAGAGTTCATTTTTAATCCTCCTCCAACAGTTCCCGGTATACAACTTAGAAACTCCAAACCACCAATATTATTTTCACATGCAAAATCTGATAATTTTTTGTCACTCGCAGCGCTTCCTGCAACTATGGTTTTATCTGGTAATAAGGAAATATTTGAGAAATTTTTCCCTAGCTTTATTACTACACCATTAAAAGACTTATCGTTAATTAATATATTTGAACCAGCTCCTAATACTAAAATTTTTTCCTTATTTCCAAAATTTTTCAAAAATTTAACTAGTTCGTTAAGATTTTTGGGTTTAAAAAAAACCTTTGCTTTTCCACCAATATTAAACCAGTTAGTATTTTTTAAGTTATAATCAAAAATAAACTTACCATCGATTGATTCTTGAAATTTATTTAGTTCTTCAATTTTCATTATAATAATGTTGGTAATTCTTTTATCCAATTAGAAATTGATCCTGCTCCCATTCCAATTATAACTTTTTTTCCAAAAATATATTTTTTAATAAATTTACTTAATTCATATTGGTCTTTAACTAAGTAAACTTTGACTTTAGAATTTTTAATTATATCTTTTGCAAAATTAAAATAATTAAATCCTAATTTAATTTTTTCTCCAGCAGTATAGATTGGGCACAAAATAACACTATCCGCTTTCTTAAAACATGAACTAAATTCAGTTTTTAAATCTTTTAACCTTGATATCCTGTGTGGCTGAAATACACAAAATATTTCCTCTTTTTTGTAAGACTCTTTAACTCCATTTAAAACTTCTTTTATTTCAGTTGGATGATGAGCATAATCGTCAAAAAATTCAGAACCTCTATACGAAAATACTTTATTAAATCTTCTTTGTACTCCCTTAAATTCTTTTAATGAAGTTTTAATAATATCTTTAGAAATTCCTATTGTTAAGGAAACTGCAACTGCAGCGGTTGCATTTCTAATATTATGCAAACCTAAAAGTGGAATTTTTAAGTTTTTAATAATTGTATTCTTTTTTCCAGGTAAACTTACGTTAATATTAAATTCAGAAAATTCTTTATAGTGTATTACATTTTTTATACGGAAATTTGATTTTGGGTTAGTCCCATAAGTATAAAAATTTTTAATGCTAACTTTTTTAATTATCTCATTATTGTATTTATCATCTATGCATATAAATGATTTACCAAAAGATGGCACTTTCTCTATAAAATTAATGAAAGAATTTTTTAACTTATCCATAGATTTATAAAAATCCATATGTTCTCTATCAATATTTGTTATTATGGAATACGTTGGAGGTACTTTTATAAAACTACCATCAGACTCGTCAGATTCTAAAATTGACCAATTACTTTTTCCTAATTTTACAGAATTATTAAATAGTTTTAGCACTCCTCCATTAATGATTGTTGGATCTAATTTTGCTTTTGAAAAAATACTAGCAACAATTGATGTGGTAGTTGTCTTTCCATGTGATCCTGCAACAACAATATTTTTTGTAAGTGAAACAATATGAGCTAACATATCTCCTCTTTTATAAATAGGTAATTGTTTTTTTTTTGCATATATAATTTCTGGATTACTATTTTTAATTGCTGATGACTTGACTACTATTGTTGCCTTTTGAATATTTTTTTTTTGATGACCTATAATTACTTTAATATTATTTCTTTTTAATCTCTCGATATTTTTATTTAAAGAGATATCGCTGCCTTGTATTTTAAATCCCATACCTTTCATAATTAAAGCTAGGCCACTCATTCCTATTCCTCCAATGCCTATAAAATGAATATATTCGTTTTTTGCTAAATCAATTTTCATTTATTATATTTGTAATTTTTTGGTTTATTTCATGCCATGAGATTTTATTACTAATTTTTTTCATATTTTTTTTTTTATTTAAATAATCTTTTTTATTATTAATTATATTAATCAAGTGATTAGATAAAGTTTCATCGTTGATATCATTTTGCTTCAATAGCCAGCAACAATCATTATTTTTATAAAATAGCGCATTTTCATATTGATGATTATCTTTGGCTGAAGGATACGGAATGGCTAAAAAAGGAATATTTAAATAAATTAGTTCTGCTAGTGTAGAAGCTCCCGCTCTGGTTATACATAAATTTATTTTAGTAATTATATTAAATATACTTTGATCAAAATTAAATATTTTATAATTAATTTTATTTTTTCCATAAAAATTTTTCAAATCTTCGGAACTTTCATTTCTTACTTGATGGTAAATATTTAATTTATATTTCGTGTTTAAGTTAATAATTGTATTTTTTAGGTTATTTTCAAAAAATTTTGCACCTTGGCTTCCTCCTATAATTAATAAATTTAATTCATTGCCAATAATATTGTCACTAGTATTTTGGTTTAAATAGAATTCTTTACGTAACAAAGGATTTATTAAAAAAATTTTATTTAAATTTTTTTTTGGAAAATTAGTAATATTATAAGAGTAGCAAAAAATTTTAGCACAATATTTTAAGAAAATACTATTTACTCTCCCTAGAACCATATTTGGTTCAAAAAGATAAATTTTAATATTTAAAAATTTAGAAATAATACACAATGGCAGTGACATATATCCACCAGTGGATATTAGAGTATTAATTTTATTCTTTTTTAAAAAAATAAATGATTGAAAAAAAGATATAATTAGCTTTATTAAGTTTATAGGTATTAAAAATAAATTACTATTAAGTTTTGGCACTTCAATAATATTAGAGTTATATTTTTTTAAATCTAAAAATTTACTTCCTCGAACATCTGTAGTTAAAAAAAGATCAAATTCTTCTTTTAAGTGTTCATATATTATGGTCGCTGGAATTACATGCCCTCCGCTTCCACCAGTGCTTATCAAAATTTTTTTTTTCATTTTTTAATTAATTCTTCTTTTTGTAAGATTTAAAATGATCCCAGATAAAATTGCTGTACCGATTATTGAGGATCCTCCATAGCTTAAAAAAGGTAATGTCATTCCAGTAGTTGGAAAAAGTCTTATATTTACCCCAATATGAATTAAGGCTTGAAATAATATTAAGCAAGCCGATCCAACAAGTATTAATCGAATTTTATTATTTTTTTCAAAATACAGCTTTTTAAAAACTTGATAAATAAAAAATAGGAATATCATCATTAAAAAAATTATAATAATTGCTCCAAATTCCTCTGAAATTACAGCAACTATATAATCAGTATGTGCCTCTGGAACTCTATTTTTTAAAACACCTTCTCCAATACCTCTTCCAAAAAAACCACCATTAATAATTGCCTCAGAAGCTTTATCGGGTTGAAAATTGTGAGTACCAGAAACTGGGTTGAAAAAAGACTCAATTCTATCTTTCACATATTCAAACCTTGGAATAAAAAAAATTAAATACATAAAAGTTGAAAATATAAATAGAAAAAACATAAAAAAGATAATTAAACTAATTCCTGATATAAAGATTAGACTTAACCAAGTTAAAAATATTAACAAAGTTTGGCCAATATCTGGTTGGGTAATTAACAAAAAAACTATTGGTGATAAAACAATTAGACTTAAGAAAAACTTATAATAAATATTTCTTCCTTTCTCTGCGCTTAAGATCGAGGCAATTACAATTATAGTAAATGGCTTCAACAATTCTATTGGTTGAAATCGTGGTAAAAAAAAAAGATTTAACCATCTTTTAGACCCTTTAACCTCAACACCTATAATTGGTACTAATACTAAAAAAACAAAACAAACAAAAAATAATAAAGTGGAAATTTTAAATAAATTTTCTTTGCTTAATGATGAAAAAAAAATAATAAAAAAAACCCCAATTCCAATATAAAAAAAGTGTTTAAAAAAGAAATAATAACTATTTGTATTTAGTTTATCTGAAGCAATTAAAGACGTAGAAACTAAAGAAAAAAATAACCCTAAACTAAATAATATTGCTATTAAAAATAAAATTGATTTATCAATATTTTTCCACCAATCGTAGTAAAATTTATATGGAGACATTATATTAATAATTGATTAATTTTCCTATTTTAAGTTTTTTTACAATATTATTAAATTTTTTTCCTCTGTCTTCAAAATTTGTAAAACTATCAAATGATGCAGCAGCAGGGCTGAATAATATAGTTTTATGCTCTTTAGTATTATCGTTATTTATATCTAAAATAATTTTTTCTAACGCATCTTTAAGAGAGTCAAAAATTTGATAACTTAGTTTACTTTTAAATCTATCTATAAAAAATTTTTTATTTTTACCAAATATATAGGCTTTAAAATTTGCACAGTTATTTTTTTTTATTAAAAATTTATCACCCAATTTAGGAATTCCACCAACTATCCAGAAAACCTTCTTCAATGAATTCAAAATATTTATTGATGATGAAAAACTAGTGGCTTTTGAGTCGTTTATGATTGTAAGTTTTTTTGAGCTATAAATTGTTTGCTGTCTGAACTCTAAACCCTTAAATTTATTTATGGTTTTAAATAATTTTCTTTTATTTAATCTTAACACTTTAGCTACAGCAAAAATAAAAGCTAAATTATTTTGACTACCATTAGTTAAAAAGTAAGGATTTTCAATTTTTTCTATTTGTTCATTTGTTAAAGAATCTCCCACGTTTATTTTTTTCGAAGCTATTTTTTTTTTTTTTAATTCTTTTTTTATAAATTCATTTTTGAAGCAAAAAAAAGAGAAATCTTTTTTTGTTTGATTTGTAAAAAGTTTAAATTTCGACTTAGCATAATTAACCATATTTCCATGACGTTCCAAATGATCAGGAGAAATATTTAGAATTAAAGCATACCTTGCTTTAAATTTATTACTGTAATCAATTTGATATGAAGAGGCCTCTATAACAAAAATAGTTTTAGAAGTTATATTTTTTTCAAATAAAACTGGATTGCCAATATTCCCGACAAGTCTCACATCAAATTTTTGGTCTTTTAAAATCTCATATATTATTTTGGAGGTTGTTGATTTACCATTAGTTCCTGTTATGGCGATAGTAATATTATTAAAATAATTGGAATAGAATACATCTAGATCAGTAATTAATTTATTGGAATATTTTTTAATTAAATTCTTGAGATGACATTTGTTCTTATTAATTCCAGGGCTAATAAGTATAAAATCAAATTTTTTTATGAAAATATTTTTTTTTTTAATTAAATATTTTTTAATTGTTCTATTTTTTACTTTTTTATTATCGTCATAAAGGTAAATTTCATTATTTTTTTTTAAAAAAAAAAGACTCGAAAGTCCAGTTTTTCCTAATCCATAAATTAATATTTTTTTTTTGTAGAAGATATTTTTAATATCTTTCATTATCTTAATTTTAAAGTAGCTAACCCAATCATCGCCAATATAATTGAAATAATCCAAAATCTAATAACAACTGTTGATTCGTGCCATCCTTTTTTTTCAAAATGATGGTGAATTGGTGCCATTTTAAAAACTCTTTTTCCTGTAAGTTTAAATGATACCACTTGCACAATTACTGAAACGGCCTCCAAAACAAAGAGTCCCCCTGTAATAGCTAAAACTATTTCGTGTTTAGTTATTATTCCTACTGCCCCCAAAGATCCACCGAGCGCCAAGGATCCTGTATCACCCATAAAAATTTTTGCTGGAGGTGCGTTAAACCACAAAAAACCAATACAGGCTCCTATTATTGATCCGCAAAATACTGCTACTTCTCCAACACCCTCTATGTAAGGTATATTTAAATAATCGGAAAAAACCATATTTCCTGTAACGTAACTTATAAATGCAAAACATGATGCTACCAAAATAACTGGGACTGTAGCAAGACCATCTAGACCATCCGTTAAATTTACTGCATTGGATGAGCCAACAATTATAAATACTGAGAATGGAACAAAAAACCAACCTAAATTTATAACTAAATTTTTAAAAAAAGGAAAATATAAATTTTTTAATTCTGAATAATCCGAAAAATAACTGAAAATTACAATGCCTATTGTTGCAATAGATATTTGAGAAATAATTTTAAATTTAAAAGAAACACCAGAAGAATTCTTAAATTTAATTTTCTTATAATCGTCATATGCCCCCAAAAAGCCAAAACTAGCTACAATAAAAATTAAAAACCAAATTATAGGATTTAATAGATCTCCCCATAAAAATATTCCAGAAAATAAACCTGTCAAAATTAAAAGGCCACCCATAGTTGGGGTCCCTATTTTTTTTAAAACATGATCAGTTGGTCCGTCATCTCTTATTGGATCCAAAATTTGATTTGAAGAAAAAAAATTTATAAAAGACGTTCCGATTAAAAATACTACAAACATTGAGGTAAACATTGCCAATCCAGTTCTTACAGTAAGATATTTGAATACATTTAAAAATGAAAAAATATCAACAAAGTTTAATAAAAAATTATAAAGCATTTATTCTTTCCTTCTTTAAAGCTCTAGTTATTTTATTTAGTCCTGTTGCATTTGACCCTTTAATCATGAGATAATCATTATTATTTATATTGTTTTTAATCAAATCAAATATTTGTGAATTTTCTTTTAAAACCAAACCTTTTTTATTTTTGTAAATATTTCTATATGTTTCTTTTACATATTTTCCGCAAACACTCAAATTGTCAATTGAAGATCTATTTATGATAGAACTAAACTGGGAATGAAAACTTTTCGAAAATTTACCAAGTTCTAACATATCTCCCAGAATCAAATATTTTTTATTTTTTTTTGTATTGATTAAATCAAAATTTTTTATCGCAGATTTCAATGATAATGGATTTGAATTATAACTTTCATCTATTAGGTAAATATTTTTATTATAAATTTTAATTTTTGAAATATCACCTCTTCCTCTAGGAATAATAAAATTATTAAAAATATTTTTATTCAATTGATTAATATTTTTAAAAATAGAAATTAATGATATTGCTGCTAATAAATTCTTAATATAATTTTCAGAATTAAATGAAACTTTGAAAACTTTTTTTTTGTTATTAATTGTTACCGAAATATCATATTTTAACTTATTTTTTTTTATATAATTAAGTTTTGTGGTTACATTTTTTTTATTAAAACTAAATGAGTAAATTTTTAATCCTTTCCTTAAAGCGATTTTTTTGTGGAAATTAAAAAATTTATCATCTGCATTTAAAACTATTGAGCCTCCATCAACTATATTATGAATTATTTCTGACTTGGCCATTGCAATTTGTTTTAAATTTTTGAAATTTTTAATATGCGCATATGAAATATTTGTTATTATTCCTACATTGGGTTTAATAATTTTTGTGAGTTGGTCAATTTCACCTTTTTTGTCCATACCTACCTCAAAAATTCCAAAATCATCCTTCTTATTTAAATTAAATAAACTCAAAGGTACCCCGAATTTATTATTATATGATTTAGAAGAATAAGTAACATTAGAAATTTTGTTTAAAGTTTTTGCAATCAATTCTTTTAAGGAAGTTTTTCCGCAACTCCCTGTTATAGCAATAATTTTAGCTGATGAATTTTCTCTTACTTCAGAGGCTACTTTTGTTAAAAAATTTAACGTGTTTGGAACTTTAATTTGATTTAGTTTTTTTTTTGATTTTTGAATTCTGTTTACTATTGCTATTGATGCTCCTTTTTTAAAAGCCTCTTTTACATAGTTATTCCCATCTTTTTTTTTTCCTTTTAATGCAAAAAATATATCGTTTTTTTTTAATTCTTTTGAATTAATTGATGCCTTTCTAATTCTTATATTATTAGAAATATCAGTTTGTGAAGTTTTTTCTTTTAAAATATTTACCTTAAGATTATTTGATAAAAATTTATTTTTTTTATATATAAACTTTAAAATATATTTTTTATCTGAAAAGAGCCTTTTTGAATTTCCATAATCTTGAATTCTTTCATGTCCTCTTCCTGCAATTAATAAAATTTCACCGCTATTTAAATATTTTATAGCCTCTTCAATTGCATTTTCTCTTTTTGGTATTTCTATTAATTTGGATTTATTTATTTTGCTTTTAATTTGTAATCTTATTTTATTCGGATTTTCCTTTCTTGGGTTGTCATCAGTTAAATAAATTTTTTCACAATATTTGTTTGCTATTTGTCCCATCTGTGGTCTTTTAGATACGTCTCTTTCTCCCCCACAACCAAAAACAATAGATATATTTCTATCTTTAAATTGATCCTTTAGATTCTCTAAGCAATTTTCCAACGCTTCTGGGGTATGAGCGTAGTCTAAAATTACTTTTGAATTATTTTTAATATTTCCTACATTTTCTAATCTTCCATTAACAGGATTTAATTTTTCAATTACTTTAACTATTTTTGAAAATTTTATATTACTTTTTTCTGCAGCAATCATTGCCATTAAAATATTTTTTATTTGAATTTTCCCAATTAAATTTATTTTTAAATTATAAATTTTATTTTGATAGCTAATTTTGACAGCTTGATTGTCACCAATATAATTTTGGTTTATTAGTTTTAAGTTGGAATTTGAATTTCCTATTGTAATTAATTTATTTTTTTTTAATTTACAAATTTTTTTTATTTTTAAATATTCTGGTATATTTTTATCAGTAATAACTGTAGATTTTTTTTTGACCAATTCTTCAAATAAATATAGTTTTGAATTTAAATAATCTTGATAGGTCCTATGATAATCTAAATGGTCGTGAGATAAATTTGTAAAAATTCCTATTCTAAAATCTAAGCCATCTAGCCTATTTTGTTTTAATCCATGACTTGAAGCTTCTAAAATAACATTATTAATATTTTGTTTTTTTAGATTTGCTAAATGTTTTCCTAATAAAATTGGATCTAATGTGGTATTAGATATTGTAATTTTTTTAGTGTCGTTTTTTATTCCTAAGGTACCGATTGATGCAACTTTTATATTATTTAATTTAAGTATTTGATAATAAAAATCTGCAATTGAAGATTTACCATTGGTTCCAGTGACTGCTATTAAATTTTCAGGTTTTCTTTTATATATTAGATAGCTAATTTTAGATAAAGTTTTTCTGACATTTTTAACATTTATATATAAAATTTTTTTTTTAAAACCTTGAAATTTTCTTTTTGAAACTATAGTTCTTGCACCATTTTCAATTGCGTTGTTGATAAAATTTTCACCATTTATTTTGTTTCCTCTTATTGCAAAGAAAATATTATTTTTCTTACAACTAGAGCTATTAAAACTTAAACCTGAAAAAGAATGTTTTTTATATTTTGAATTTAGATCTTTAAAATAATTTCCAATCAACATGAACTTAATCAGACTCCAGATATTTTGTGGCTAAAATGGGTCCAATTTTTTCTATAATTTTGCCTGTAATTTCAACTGACGTCCAACCTGCAGTATTTCTCCAATTTCCTTTGTATGGCAATCTGCCATCCCTATAATGATAAATATATTCCTTATTAGCTTTAGGATCGTCTAATAAAACCAATAAAACAAATTTTGGTTTAGAAGTAGGAAATACTGAGACAAAAGTATTAATTTTTTTTTTAGAGTAAATTCCCCCTTTGGGCTGTTCGGCTGTACCTGTTTTTCCTCCTACTTCATATCCCGCTACATCTGCAAAGCTTGCTGTTCCTTCTTTCGTTGATACAACTTTTCTTAATATTGGATTTATTTTTTCTGAAACTTCTTTTTTAAGTATTCTTCTTCTTTGATTGTCTCGAAGCTTATCGTTTTTAATGATTAATGTTGGTTCAATATAATAACCTCCATTTGTAATTATTGAGTAGGCTTTGGCTAGTTGCAAAGGAGTAGTAGACAATCCATGGCCAAAAGAAACTGTTGCAAGTTTGCATTTTCCCCAATTTCCAACCTTTGGCGTTCCTACTTCCTCTAAATCAAATTCTATTTTGTTTAAAATTCCAATTTTTTTCAAAAATGATTCAAATTTTTCTATTCCTACTTTTTGTGCAATTCTTACAGAGCCTATATTTCCAGATCTTACTAAAATTTGTTCTGCTGTAAGATCAGTAGGTATTTTATCATCATATTCTTCAATGGGATTCCCAGCACAGTAAATTTTTTTTTCTAAATTATTGAATCCTGTATCTGTTTCTATAATTTTTTCATTCAATGCTGCAGCTAATGTAAAAGTTTTAAATACAGATCCAAGTTCATAAACTCCCATGGTAAATCTATTGATATAATTATGATCTTTAATATTTTTTCTTTTGTTAAGATTAAAATCTGGCAATGAAATCATAGAAATTATGCTCCCATTATTAACATTCATCAGAATTGCAGCGCTTCCCACATTATTAAAAATTTCTTTTGCTTTAAGAAGTTCATTTCTTATTAAAAACTGTATATCTGTGTCTAGTGTTAATTTGAGAGGCTCTTTTCTTTTTTTTAATTCATAATCATAACTTTTTTCAAGACCAGAAATGCCGTTATTGTCTCTATCTATTTGTCCTATAATATGACTAAATAAATTTTCTTGAGGATAGATTCTTGTTATTTTTTCTTCTGGAATTATAGATTTGTCACCAAGTAATCTTAATTTTTCATATTTCTCCTGGGTAATTCTTTTTTCTAAATAAAAAAACTTATTACCATTTAATTTTCTTTCAATACTTTCAAAATTTTTATTAGGAAATATAAGTTTTAGATTTATTAAAAGTTTTCTTTTATCGATAACCAGTTTTGGATTTATACCAACATCTATTGTATTAACAGTTTTTACTAAAAAATTTCCATTTCTATCAACAATATCCGCTCTGTAATTTGTTTTAATTGGAGAAGTTTTGTTAAAATCAACTTTAGAATTTAAAGAGCCTAAATAAAAAACTTGTACACTATATATCAAGCATATCACCAAAAACACAAAAAAAATAAAAGCTATTCTATTAAAAGTAATATTTAAATTAGATTTATTTTCTTCAAATGAAAACTCATTTTCATAATTTTCAAAAACTAGTTTTTCATTATTATCTTTATTCATTTTCTTTTTTAAAATTATTTAGGTCCTGAACAACTATTTGACTATTTAATTCTTTTATTTTTTTTATTTTAGAAATATCTATTGGTACTAAGTCTTTTTCAAAATATTTTGATTGATATTCAATTAATTTTTTTGGAGAAGTTAGATAGTTATGGTCCAAAAGAACCATTTCATATTGCTCTTTAAGAAAACTTATATTTTCCTGGATAATAAAAATTTGATTTTCTAATTTTTTTGTTGAATTTTTAGTAACAGTAGTAAGAATAATTAATGAAATGATTGAAATAATTAAGACTGTTTTTTTCATGATTTTATAGAATAATTCTCAATTTCAATTAAATATTTAAATTTTTCTAAAATATCTGTTTCAAAATTCGCTTCGTTTGTTATTTTTAATGCTGATCTTAATTTAGCCGATCTTGATGATGGATTGTTTTTAGTCTCATAAATTGAAGGAAAAATAGGTTTTTTATTAATTAATTTTAACACATTAAGCTTCATATTTTCTTTAGGCAAATATCTAGATATACTTTTTGCTTCAGATAAGCTTTTAAAAAAATATTTTACAATTTTATCTTCAATTGAATGAAAAGTTACTACTAAAATAATCCCATTTTTTTCTATTATTTTTGTTGAATTAATTAATCCGTATATTAATTCACTAATCTCTTTATTTACAAAAATTCTAAGAGCTTGAAAAACTTTTGTTGCACAATGAATTTTATAATTTTTTTTTCTTTTTGAAGACTCTATGATTTTTACTAATTGTTGGGTATCAATTTCTTTCTTAATTCTTTCCTTTTGAATTTTATCTGCAATTCTTCTGGCATCTTTTTCCTCGCCAAAAAACTTAAAAATTTTTTCTAATTTATTTTTGTCTAATTTATTTATTACTTCTTTTGCCGAAAAATCATTTAATCCAAGTCTCATATTAAGTTCACCTTTAGATTTAAAAGATAATGACTTTTTTGGATCTTTTATCTGGTTTAGTGAACAACCTAAATCAAAAATAATTGCTTTAATTTTTACATTATTCAAGCTTAGTGTTTTAATTTCACTAAATTTTATATTTTTAAAAGAAAATCGATTTTTATATTTTTTTTGAAAGTTTTGAGAAATTTTCTCCGATTCTATGTCTCTATCGATTGATATAACTTTTGTTTTAGGAAATTCTAAAATTTTTTTTGTATAACCACCTTGGCCAAAGGTACAATCAATAAACGTGCCACCATACTGAGGGGAAATAATGCTAATAATTTCTTGTAGCAATACCGGATTGTGTTTTATTTTTTCCGGTAGTATGGTGGCAATCATTTATTTTTTTGAAGACCATTAGTTTTTTTGTCTTCTTAAAAATGCTGGTATTTCTAAATCATCCTCTTCGGTGTCTTTTTTTTCATCCAAAGTAGTAGTGTCTAGTTCTTTTATAGAATTATCTTCTTCTGAATTAAAAAGCTCAGGGGTTTGCTCCTCTATTCCAAAATTTTCTAAACCATTAGATGGCTCATCATTTGCTTCATTTACTAATGGTAAGGGTTCTGAGGTAATTTCAGGATTGTTTTCTACGCTTACATTTTCTTCATAATTACTTTGGTTTTCTACAATCTCTTCATTCACTAAATTTGAATTAGACTCCTGGATTTGTGGTTCAGAAACAATTTCATTTTCAACTTTTAACGCATTGGCTCCGTCTATTGCCGGACTAGGAGCGGGTGTATTCGAAAAATTAAAAGACTGCGCTGAAGAAATGTTTGAAAAGTCAGAATAACCTGGATTCCTATTTTGAATTCTATGAACCATGTTTATCACTGATTTAGCTTCAGGTCCTTGTCCATCAAGTGAAGTTGCAACTATAGAAACTCTCATTAATCCATCAAGTGCGGAGTCTGTTATGGCACCAATAATTAATTCGGCTTCTGGATCTACTTCTGCTCTAACTTTATTTACTGCCTCATCAACTTCGAAAAGTTTAAGATCTTTACCTCCAGTTATATTTACCAATAATCCTTTAGCACCTTTTAGAGTATAATCATCAATTAATGGATTGCTAATTGCCATCTCTGCAGCTTTGATTGCTCTATCTTCTCCTTCAGCTTGGCCAGTTCCCATCATTGCTTTGCCCATTGAGCTCATTACTGTTTCTACATCGGCAAAATCTAGATTTATTAAACCAGGTCTTACCATCAAGTCAGTAATACTTTGAACTCCATGTAATAAAACTTCATTCGAAAGTTCAAAAGATTGTTCAAATGTCGTTTGCTCACTAGCAATCTTAAATAAATTTTGATTAGGTACTACAATTATTGTGTCGACATGTTTTCTTAACTCCTCTAATCCTAGCTGCGCTCTTCTCATTCTTGAAGGACCTTCATATAGGAAAGGAAGAGTAACAACTCCTACTGTTAAAATATTTAATTCTTTAGCTGCTCTTGCAATTACATGTGCTGATCCAGTACCTGTACCACCTCCCATTCCAGCAGTAATAAAAACCATATTCGCACCTTGCAAAACATTTATAATTTCATTTAAAGATTCGTCAGCAGCAGCTTGTCCTATATCTAATTTAGCTCCAGCTCCTAAACCTTTAGTTAAATTTAAACCTATTTGAATTTTAGCTTTGGCTTTACTTTCTTTTAAATCTTGAGCATCTGTATTTACGGCAATAAACTCTACTCCTTGAAGACCTGAATCAATCATGCCATTAATTGCATTTCCTCCTGCTCCTCCAACACCGAGCACTAATATTCTCGGTTTAAGCTCTCTTATGTCTGGTGCTTTAAAATTAATTGTCATTTATCCCCCTCTAGTTGTTAAATTGTTTTTCCCATTTAAGGCTAGCCCTATGAATGTTTGATTTTCTTTTTGCATTCACCCTAAATTTTTCAAAAGTTGTTGGTTCCCATATTTGAAAGGTTTTGCCTTGACCAACAAATAACATGCTGTTTTTTATTTTTGCATGTTTTAATAATTTTGATGGTAATGATATTCTACCCTCGCTATCGAACTGAAGATTTACACTCTCTGATAATATTGATGTTGCAAAATAATCTTTTTTTTCTTCAAATGGATTTAGTGAGTCAATTGCATTTGAAATCTTTTCAATTCTATCTTGTGGCCACGCTTCTATGCATTGATTGCTAAAAGATGGATAACAAATAAGACCATTGTAACCTAGAGTAGATAAATAAGATCTAAAAGAAGCCGGCACAGAAACCCTTCCCTTTTTGTCCAGCTTGTTTTCGTAAATCGATAAAAACATAATTCATAAATTTAACCCATATTTGGGTTTTTATGGGATATTATGGGTTTTATATACGACCGTCAATACTAAAGTTTTAAAAAAAATTCTAATTATAGAACAAAGATGAAACAGATTAATTTGGAGATTTAATTTGAAATTGCCAGATAAACTATAAGCCGGGTTCTGTCTTTTAAACTTATCATTTCTCTAGGCTTAAGATCGCTCTTAAGCTCAAGCAACTAACCCAGATGACTAGCTAAAGACTGCTTTTAGTTTTTCAACAATGT
>MDTG01426618.1_pt1 | contig 23567 bp, 24 predicted proteins | sample 811421 | NCBI WGS metagenome assembly MDTG01 (sample SAMN05326645, study PRJNA326480) | marine metagenome | isolation source: seawater | place: Pacific Ocean: South East | collected 2011
AATTTCAAAATATTCTAAATTTGTATATGGTTTAGGAAAAGGTTTCTCAACAAATAAGCAAAACTGGCAATTATTTAGAAACAAAATTTGGAATAAAAACTTTTTACAGAAAATTAATCCCGCATTGGACTCAGCAAATGAGAATTTTGTAAAAAAAAACAATTTATATGTTGTAATGCCTATCTGTAGTAGAATTTTAGAAGATTATACAAATGGACTTCATATAAAAAAAACAAATAAATCTTACTTTAAAAAATTAAGAAAATCTTTTGTAAAAATAAAATATAAAAAAAAATTATATGATTACTCTTTTTTTGAAAGTTATAATTGGAGGAGTGACTGTAGAAAGTACAGAGGATTATTATTTGAAAAATTATATAAATTTTTTAACTATATTAAAAAAATCACTTATTAATACTATTTACAATTTTAATAACTTTATTAATGTTTGTTATTTTAATGTCACTTCCCATTGGTAAACAAAGTATTCTTTTAGATAAATTTTCTGCAATTGGATTAACATCTTTTGAATTATAGTTTTTTATTAAATTTAATGATTTATGAAAATATCTTCTAGACTCTATTTTATTTTTTTTAAGTTTTCTTATTACGGTTTTAAGCTCAGTCTCATTTTTAAATATAACTGGCAAATAAGAAAAATTATTATTTTTCAAGTTTTTTGTTGGTAGAATAATCTTATCATTTAATTTTTTTTTATAATTTAAAAAAATTTTTTTTCTTTTTTTTAATTCAATAGAATATTTTTTTAATAGAGCTAATCCCCAAGCGGCCTGTACTTCGTTTAATTTACAATTTATACCAAAAATATTATTTTTATTTATTCCAATATTTACAAATTGTTTTGCTAGATTAGCATCCCTTTTTTTTTTAAAAACAATCATACCTCCTTCACAAGTATTAAAAACCTTAGTAGCATGGAAACTTACTATTGAAGCATCACCATTACTTAATATTGATTTTTTTTTAAAATTAATACCAAAACAATGTGCCGCATCATAAATAATCTTTATTTTCTTTTTCTTAAATTTATTAAATTTTTGAATATCAGCAGGTATACCAAATGAATGAACAGGAACTATAGCACCCATATCTTTTATCTTCCTCTTTTTTAATTTTTCTGGATCCAGATTTAGAGTTTTTTGATTTATGTCTGAAAACAAAACTTTAAGATTTAAAAATTTTGCAGCATTTGCTGTTGCTTTATAAGTAAAAGGGGTTGTAACTATATTTTTATTAATATTAAATACCTTGAAACAAATCATCAATGCATTTGTTGCGCTATTTGTAAGAACAATATTATTTAAATTAAATTTTTTTTTTAATTGTTCTTCAAATTTTTTTACTATTGGTCCATTATTTGTTAAAATTCTATTTTTAAAAATTTCTTTTAAGTATTTTTGAAATAATTTTTTATCAGGGATTGATGGTTTTGAAACTTTTAACATAGTACAATAAATTAATTGAATTTTTTATGATTATTTTTATACCAATCTATTATCTCAATTAATTCAGTCTTTAGCCTTAGTTTTGGTATCCAGCCTAATTTTTTCATTTTATTATATGAGATATTATATCTGAAATCATTGAATGGCCTATCTGAAACATATTTGACTGATTTTTTAAAATTTATTTTCATTATTGAACAAATTAATTTAATTAATTTTTCAATTTTAATTTCTTGATCACTACCTATATTGTATATTTGTCCATGTTTCCTTTTTTTTATTATTAAAATTACTGCTTTGCAGAAATCATTAATGTGAAGAAAACATCTTTTTTGCTGACCACTTCCATGAATATTTATTTTTTTATTTTTTAACAATGAACAAATCGTATGAGGTATAATTTTTTCAGGATTTTGCCTTGATCCAAAAATATTATTTGCTCTTAAAATTGAGATTTTAGATTTAAAAGACTCATTATAGCTGTTTATAATCATCTCGGCTGCTGCTTTTGATGCAGCATAAGGATTTGTAGGGTTTAATTTGTCTTTTTCATTATTTTTTCCACTAAGTTTTTGACCATAAACTTCATCAGTACTTATTTGATAAATATTTTTTATTTTTTTTTGCTTACAACACTCTAAAAAAACGTGTGCCCCAAAAGTATTTGTTTTTGTAAATTCAAAAGAATTATTAAATGATCTATCAACATGACTTTCAGCAGCTACATTAATTGCGATATCTACCTTATTAAAATATTTAATTATTTTACTGTAATTAATTATGTCTACTTTTACAAATTTGTGAGTTTTTTTTTGAAGAATATCTTTAAGGTAAGATTTATCAGCTGCGTATGTAAGCTTGTCTAGAATTACCAGAGAACAATTTTTAAACTCTTGATCTAATTTTTCACAGAGATGCGAACCTACAAAACCTGCTCCTCCAGTAACCAATATTTTTAATTTTTTATTAGTCATTAACTTTCTTCAATGGAAGACCAAAATATTTACTATTTTGTTTACAATTAATATTTACAAATGAATTTGCTCCCACAACAACATTTTTTTCAACAATTATTTTTTCTTTAATTGAAGTATTCATTCCTATAAATGATTTGTCTTTAATTTCAGCTGAGCCAGCCACATTTACACCTGGAGATATGTTTATAAAGTTTCCAATTTTAGTATTATGATCAATAGAACAATTGGTATTTATTATATTATGATTACCAATTTTACAGTTAACATTAATTGTTGCACCTGAAATAATCATATTACCTTTACCTAAAATAGTATTTTCATCAACATTTGAATATTTTGATATAATATTCATCCATTTTAATTTTAAATTTCTTTGATTTAAATCAGATATAATTTTATATCTTAAACCAATATCTCCAATTGCACATACAAATCCTATTTTACTGATATCTAATTTATTTATTTCTTTAAGTGTGCCAACAATTTTATAATTGATGTTTTTATATGTAAGAATTATTTTTTTTTTTATATTTTTATCTATGAAACCTAAAAGTTTATATTTTTCACTTTTGATTATTTCACTAGCAACAACTTGAGCATGGCCACCAGATCCAATTATAATTATTTGCTTAATCATTTTGATTGTTTACAATGAATTAAAGTATATTAAAACAACTTTAAAAAATACTTAAGTGATAATTATATTTCAAAATGGAAGATTTGGTAATCAATTATTTCAAATAAATTATATTTTTAATATTAAAAAAAAAGGTGAAAAAGTATTTTTAATAGGATTTAAAGAAAGTTATGAATTTTTTTCAGAAAACAAAGATTTATTCTTTATTAAAAATAAGTTTTTATATCTAAGAAGATACAGAATTATAAACCTATTAAGAAGTATTAATTTGTTCACCTTTATAATTGAGAATAGCACTGGTTCAAAAATAAATACTTTTCTTGGTTTGTTTAAAAATATAAAATTTCTTGATGGATTTTTTCAATCAGAAAACTATATAAATACTTCCTTTCTAAAAAATTTCATTAACTCAAAAAAATTTCAAAGTGAAAATCAGAAAGCCAAAAAAAAAATTAATTATAAAAATAAAAAAAACAACGTTTTTATACACATTAGATTAACAGATTATGAGGGGTGGCCAACAAAAAAACATCCAGCAGTAATGGGTGCTGACTGGTATAAAAATTTATATCTTAAGTATTTTAAAAAAAAAGATTGTTTTATTTTTACAGATAACTTTAGAAAATTGAAAAAAATAAATTTTTCAAAAAAAAAAAAATTTATGTTTATTAAACAGGATTATTTAAGAAGTTTTTTTCTAATGAAAAATTTAAAATATGGAATTATCTCTAGTAGCTCCTTTTCATGGTGGGCCACTTACCTTTCAAATAAAGAGAATAAAAATTGCAAATTTATTGCTCCAAATTATTGGGCTGGAAATAAAATGAAAAAATTTTATCCATATAAAATTAAATCAAAATTTTTAATATATAAATAAAGGCATAAATGTGTGGCATAGTCGGATTAGTTAAAAAAGATAAAATTGATAACAAACATATTAAATTTATAAGTTATCTTTCAAAAAATCTATTACATCGTGGACCAGACGAAGAGGGAAGGTATGTTGGGAAAAATATTATTTTAATGATGAGGCGTCTGAGTATTATAGGACTTCAAAATGGTAAGCAGCCTTTTTTTTCAAAAGATAAAAATATTGCAGCAGTAATCAATGGTGAAATTTATAATTATAAAGAATTAAAAAAACAATTAATAAAAAAAAATATTAAATTCAAAACTCAAAGTGATTGTGAAGTAATCATTGGATTATATCAACTTTATGGATTAAATTTTATCAATAGATTAAGGGGAATGTTTGCTATATCGATTTACGATAAAAAAAAAAATAAACTTTTCTTAATTAGGGATAGAATGGGAGAAAAGCCAATCTTTTATTATTCCAATAGAGATACTTTTTTATTTTCTTCAGAACTTAGAAATATTTTAAAATATCCTGGAATAGATAAAAAAATTGACCCTCAGGCAATCAACCAATATTTCCACTTTGGGTATATAGTTGAACCACGCTCCCCCTTTGATGCTATAAAAAAAGTAGAGGCTGGTTCTATTTTAGAGATTAATACTAAGACACTTTACAAAAAAATAAATTTTTACTGGTCTATTAATAGAATTAAAAACAAGAATAAGAAAACTGATATTAACAAAATTTTAAGTAAAATAAATGAGTCATCTAGTTATGTGGCTACTTCAGATGTAAATATAGCCTTAGCAAACAGTGGAGGTGCTGATAGTGGTATAATTTTTAATAATTTAATAAAGAATAATAATAAGTTTTCCTCAATTTTTATAAAAAACAGAAATAAAAAACATAAAGTTTTAAGTCCCCACAAAAAAATAAAAAAGACTAAGAAAATAAAGTTTTTTGAAAAAGATGTTTCAGAAAATGAATTAATCAAAAATTTTGTTTCAACAGTGTTATCTAAGGACGAACCGATAGCAGATATTAGTAGTTCAAATTATTTTGAATTATTAAAATTTACAAAAAAAAAAAAATTGAAAGTTATTATTTTTGGTCATGGTGGCGATGAATTATTTTGGGGTTATGATTGGTACAATGAAAGTGCAGTAATTTCTCATTTTTTGAATTCAAATAAAATATCAGCATTTTTTTTATTATGGATGTCACAAATTAAAAAAATTAATAATATAAAGAAATATTTAAAGGCACCACTAGATTTATTTGGATTAATATCAGCATTAAAATTATTTAGAGAAACTAAAAAAAAATTTAGTAAAAAAAGGTTTTTGACTTATGAAAACAATAGTGAGTTTCAATTGTTTACAGAAATAAAAAAAGATTTTTTTTCAAATGAATTTGATTCATCTATTGCTTTTAAAAATCCTTGCGATGAATTATATAAAAAATATAAAAATTTAAAAAATCAAAGGATATTCTTTTTAAATTTTATATTAAAAACTTACATGCTATCAAATGGAATATCCCAAAACGATAGAATATCAATGTTTCACAGTGTGGAATTGAGACTTCCATATATGGACCATCATGTAATAGAGGAAGTTGCTAGATCTGAATACCAAAATAAGACATATGATTTTTCAAAAGAAAATTTCATTAATGCTTTACAAGCTAAAAATATTATAAATAAAAAAAATTATAAAAAAGTAGGATTTACTACCTCTCTTAATTGGACAGATTTAATATTTAAAAATTTTGACCATTTATTAAAAGATAGTATTTTGATCAAATCTGGAATAATGAAAAAAAATTTTAATAATTTTTCTCCAATAAAGTTAAAAATAATCATATTAGAAATTTGGTTGAGAGATGTACTCAAATGATTAAAAATCTAATTTTTAAAAACAATTATATTTTTTTTTTTATTATACTAATATCCTATTTGCTTATCCCGTATTTTATTTTTCAAAGCGAAAGTTTATTCAAAGAGTTTGCTGGGATTTCTGATCAATATTATCAATTTAATGAAAATTTAGAAATTCTTTATATTTTAAATATTTTATTTTTATTATTTGTATTTTATTTTTTTGATGAAGGAAAAAACAAATTTCAAATTTCATTTTTTAAATATGAAATAATAAAGTTTATTCATATCGCATTAATTTTATATTTGGTATTTGAAATTTATAATCTAATTCAATGGAATTTTTCTTACTTTACCCAAGAAAGCACTAACTCAAACTTAGTAAAATATTTTAATCTTAAATTTATTGATGGAATAAATACACAGCTAATGCTTTACCGTGAATTAGTTTATTCTTTTTTTTTAGGTGGCAGACAAACACATATTAAAATATTGATAATTTTGAGTGTTTATCTTTTTAAACAAAATAGAAAGCAAGCATTAATTGGGTATTTGTTAATATTCTTTTATGATTTTTTATCAATGTCTAGGTATAATTTTTTTTCTTTGATTGTAATTCATTTTTTAATTTATTTTAAATTTGAATATTTAAAAAATAATATATTTAAAATTATTATAGTATTAATTGGTATATTAATTTTTTTAAATTTTAGATCCTTTTTAATTAAACCTCCAATAATAGAGGAAAATTATGGAGATATTAGATATATTTTGAGAAATTTTTTTGGTGAATTTAATTCAGTATTTATTTCTTTATCGATATTTAATGTTGAGTTTAAAAAAATATTTATCAATATTTATTTGAAACATTCGTATTATAGTGGATATTTTCTTGATAATTTAAACTTTCTGTTGAATGACTTTTTTTATTTAAATTTTCCAGATCGAATTGATTATTGGTCTAATAAAAATTCACCAATTAATGATTATTCTAAATTTGGTTCAACTTATATAATTGCATATTTTTTTTCATTTATCGTATTGATAATTTTTTATAAAATATTGAGAACATTCATTAATTTTTTTTATATTAATGATGATTTTTTTATTAAAATTACATCAGCATATATATTGGCTACATCTTTTAGATCTAATATTGTTCATGAAGTTGGTTTTGTAATTAAATTAATAATTTTAATTCTTGTATTAGACTTAATTTTCAAATATTTAAGAGTAATTAAAAATTAATGAAAAAAAAAATTGCTTTAATAACAGGAATAACAGGTCAAGATGGATCTTTACTAGCTAGATTTTTATTAAAAAAAAATTATGAAGTTCATGGGATAATTAGAAGATCATCAAGTTTTAATACATCAAGAATTGACGACATTTACCAAGATATTAACGAAAAAAATAAAAGATTGATTTTACATTATGGTGATTTAGTTGATACCTCAAATATGTTAAAAATTATTGGAGATGCTAATCCTGATGAGATTTATAATTTAGCTGCTCAATCTCATGTTAAAGTAAGTTTTGAACTTCCAGAATATACCTCTATGGTTGATGCAATAGGATGCTTAAAAATATTAGAAATAATAAAAACTCTAAAAATACAAAATAAAGTTAAATTTTACCAAGCCTCTACATCTGAAATGTATGGATCATCTCCACCTCCTCAAAATGAAAAAACACAATTTAAACCTACTTCACCATATGGTGCAGCTAAATTATATGCTCATTGGATTACAAGAAGTTATAGAGAATCATATAAAATATTTGCAAGTACTGGAATTTTATTTAATCACGAAGGACCTTATAGAGGAGATACATTTGTTAGTAAAAAAATAGTAAAAGCTGCAGTAAAAATAAAAAATGGGAAACAAAAAAAATTATATTTAGGTAATTTATATGCAAAAAGAGATTGGGGTGATGCGGAGGATTATGTGGCTGCTATTTGGAAAATATTACAACAAAAAAATCCAGATGATTTTGTTTTAGCTACCGGTAAAAGCTATACAATCAAAGAATTTGCTAGCAGGACATTTAAAAAATTAAACATGGAACTAAAGTGGAAAGGTAAAGGTTTAAAAGAAAAAGGTTATATTAAAAACACAAATAAAGAAGTTGTGGTGATTGATAAAAAGTACTTTAGACCATTTGAAGTTGATCATTTAAAAGGAGACCCATCCAAAGCAAAAAGAGTTTTAAAATGGAAACCAAATACTTCATTAGATAGGTTGATAACAAAAATGATTAACTTTGAAATAAAAAACTTTGCGTAAAAGTGTATAGATACTCTGTTGTAACCGCAGTTTATAAATCTGATAAATATATAGATAATTTTTTTAAATCAATTGCCAATCAAAAATTCTTACCTAATGAAATAATATTAATTGATGATACAAAAAATTATTTATTAAAAGAAAAATCTGCTATTTTTCAAAAAAAATCAAAGGTTGAAGTTAAAATTATTAAAAATAACAAAAACAGCGGACCATGCAAATCTTTAAATAAGGGACTTAATTTAGCAAAAAATAATCTAATTTTCAGACTAGATGTTGATGATGTTTGGAACAAAAATCATGTAAGTTTTTATTTTAAAAAATATAAAAAAAATAAAGATTGTTTAATATACTGTTATTCACTGAAAAATGATTCAATTAAGAATTCTTTAAAATGTGATAATTTTTTAGTTAACGAAAATCAAACTATTCATTCATCTTGGCTTATCAACAGAAATTTATGTAGAAATTTTAAATACAAACTTGAAAATCCAGTCATCGCACTGGAAGATTATTATACTCTTTCCTATTATATGAGAAAAGGATTTAAATTTTACTTTGAAAATAAGGTAAAGACATTTAAATATAATTTAAGTTTACAAAGTCATGGAAATACCCATAAAAACTCCCCTCTAAACAAAATTTTTCGGAAAAAAATTGCTAAGCTAAACTTAAATTATCATTATCAAAATTTTAGAAGAGAAAATAAATTAAACGATAGTTTTTTTAATTTTATAAAATTTGTTTACGATAGATTTGGTTTAATTAACTACATGATTTACCTTTTTTGGACAATGGACTATTTAAAAATAAAGAAAATATTAAAATGAAAATTTCTGTATTACTCCCAATTTATAATAAAACAACGTTTTCAGAATTTATCAAATCATTTAACAGTATAATTAATCAAACAAAAAAAAGTGATGAAATTATTATTATTTTTGATGGAATGGTAAAGTTTGATATTAGATTTTATTTGAGAAATTTTAAAAAAGTTAAAATAATACAAAATAGTGCTAATATGGGTTTGGGTATATCTCTATCAAAAGGACTAATTAAATGCAAAGGCGATATAATTATAAGGCAAGATTCAGATACATTTAATAACCAAAAAAGATTTTTCTATCTTTGGAAAAATATTTCACTTTATAAATATGATATTATTGGATCTTATATGACTGAGAATTTTAAAAATAATTTTACAGCTATTAGAAAAGTTCCACTAGAACAGAACAAAATTTATAAAAAATTAAATTTAAAAAATAGTTTTAATCATCCCACTGTTGGGTTTAGAAAATATTCAATAGATAAAATAGGAGGTTATGAAAATATTTTATTTTTCGAGGATTATTACTTATGGCTAAAAGCAAGAATTGATCTTCTTAAAATGAAAAATTTAAATCATAATTTAGTATCAACAAATATTGATAATTCATTTTTTAAAAGAAGGTATGGAGTAAAATATTATAAATATTTTTTGAATTTTTTAGTTAAATCTTACAAAAAAAAATACATAAATTTATACTATATTATTATTTCTTTAGTAATAAGAACTTTTATTTTTAAACTAAACTTAAATTTATTAAAATTATTTTACAAATTTTTCTTAAGAAAACACTAATTTAATTTTTGATATATATTTATAAAGATTAGAGAAATTATATAGGATAAGGGAAACAAATATACAAGATCGAATGTTATTATGCATAAAGTAATTAAAAAAATTATTAAATTGCAAATTATATTTAATTTAAATACTTTATTTTTATTAAGTATATTTACTTTTATTGGTTTTAAAAAAAAATAATCAAATAGTCTTGCCCAAGGTAAATACCCATCCTTAATTTTTTTAAATATAGTAATTGTACAATCTGTTATAGGATAAGCTAGAGCAGACAAAACAATTGCATAATATCCTTTTAGAAAAAATTCTAAAAAAGTATATCCAATTATAAAACCTATAGAAATACTTCCAACATCCCCCATAAATAGTTTCGCTTTGGGCTTATTAAAAAATAAAAATCCTAAAATAGATGAAGTAAGAGTAATAACTGCTAAAGAAGATAAATTATATAAAGAACCATTTAAATGATAGAAAGTTAATATAGAAAAAAAATATTGCAAAGATATTGTTGACAAAAAACCATCAGATCCATCAACAAAATTTGATATATTAATTATATATACCCAAATAAAAACTGATAATAGCATTGTAAGTTTAAGCGGCAAAGGAAAGTCGAACAATTTAAGTGAAGTCAAACATAAATAACATATCAAAAATTGAACAAATAGTTTTATTATTGGGTGTATAGGTTTGTTATCATCAAAAAAAGAAAATAAACCAAGAAAAAAAAAACCACCAACTAAAATAAAAAAATTGTTTGGTAAAAGAATATTTTCAGAAAATTTTAAGTAAAAAAATATTAAACTTATAAATCCAATAATTAAAAAAATTATACCACCAGATGTAGGTGTATTTTTGTCATCAGAAAGAAACTCGTTTGGTTTATCTAGAATTTTATATTCCGAAGGAATAGATATAAAAAACTTAAAAAGAATAATTGATAATAAAAATTGAATTAAAAATATAAGAAACATATAATTTATATGATCAATAAATACTTTAATAATGTATAAAAAGCTAACAATACTTTTTAAAAAAAATTAATATAATATAGTTTTGTTAATCAGTTATAAGAGTATAAAATTTATCTAGTGAAAAAAATTGTAAAATTTAAAGGTGGGATTGGTAATCAACTTTTTCAATTTGCTTTTTACAAATTTTTAAAATCAAGAAACTACGATGTTGCGATAGATATATCTTGGTACGAGGATGTAAAAAAAACAAAAAATAATTTAACTATTAGAAAATTTTTACTTAATAATATTATAAATAATTTTCCAGAAACAATTTATTACAAAAGAAGTTTTAAAGATAGAATTTTATCTTTTAGAAGTGAGAATTTAAAAATATATTTAGCTAAAAAAAATATATTTTATACAAATTTTTTTGATGGTTATTGGCAAGATATTTATTTTGCTCAGCATTTAACTTTAAATGATTTTCGAAATAATTTAAGAAAATCAGATTATGATTTACCAGAAAAATATTATATTTTACACATGAGATATGGAGATTTTAAAAGCAGTAAGGCCCACGAATGTTTATCTGAAAAATTTTATTTAAATAATTTAGATAAATTAAAAAAATATCCTGTTTTTGTACTTACAGATGATAATGAACAAGCTGAACAAATAATTAAAAAAACTAAACAAGAAATTAAAATTTTAAATACAAGTGATTTAGAAGCTTTTAGTATAATTCTAAATTCTGATGGTGGAATAGCATCAAACTCTACATTTTGTTGGTGGCCAATTTTCCTATCTAAAAATAAGAATTGGTATATGCCCAAAAAATGGCTCAAAAATAAAGATATATTTGAAGCAAACATGTACATTTCTGGAACAAATATTATCAAAGATAATTAAGATATGAATATTCTTCAAATAGGTTCACCATTTAAAAAATTTGGAGGTGTATCAAATCACATACAAATAATCAAAAGTAATAGGATATCAAAAAAAATTAATTATCAACATTTGTATGTAACAAAAAACAAGAAAAATAATTTTGATATTAGATATAATATCTTCAACATTTTTACTAAAATATTTGAATTAAAAAAAATTTGTAAAAAAAAAAAAATTAATATAATTCATGCGCATACTCAAAGGGCAGCGTTCTTGGTCGTTATTTGCAAATGTTTATTTTTAAATAAAATAAATATCATTTACACGCCTCATGGCTTTAGGCACTTTCAAAAAAAATATGTTTAAAATAATTCATTTAATATTTGAAAAAATTATTCTAAAAGGAATAGATCATATATTTATATTAACTCAAGAAGAGCTAGGTTTTTTAAAAAAAATAAAATTTAAGAGTTATACTTTTTTAAATAACGTAATTGATATTAAAAATTATATTGGAACAACAAAATTAAGAAAAAAATCTAATAACCAAAAAATGGTAATTAATGTTGCAAATATAGATAAAATCAAGCAACCTGATTTATTTATTAAAATTGCAAAAAAAGTAACAAGCAAAAATAAAAATATTTTTTTTTATTGGATAGGAAAAAATAATTCAGAATATAAAAATAAGATCAAAAAATATAAAAATATTATTTTTACAGGATATTTAAATAAAAAAAAAATAGCAAGTTATTTAAGATCTTGTGATTTATTTTTATTAACTTCCAAATTCGAAACTTTTCCTTATGTTTTTTTAGAGGCATCTTTTTTTAAAAAAAAAATTTTAGTAAATAGATTTTATTCAAAAAATAAATTTATAGATTTTAAAAATATTTCAAATTTTAAATTTAATGATCCAAATGATGGATTCAAAAAAGTGTTCTATTTGCTAAATCAAAAAAAAAATAAAGTTTCACACTTTAAGTTAAACGAAAAGTATACTGATATAAAAAAATTTATTTTTATTATTGAAAAAAAATATTTATCTTTCAGAAAAACAAAAGATATTTAATTTTTTTCCCATAACATATAAATCTTCTTTAAAAATAAGTTTTCCAAATTCACATTGGGTAATTTGAAAACTATAATTTTCTATATGTTTATTATTTTTTTTTAAAATTATATTAATCATATAATCTTTAAATAAATAACCTATTGAGTGATAAAATTGGCCAGGGTGAGTTTTGCTTTCTAAATTATTAACTATTACATATTTTTTAAAAACATTAATAATTTTGTCAGTATTATATTGGTAAACAAATTGACCAGTGTTTATAAAGATAAATAATGACAAATATATAATCATTAACCAATTTTTAAATTTATAGTTATTAAATGTTAAAATTACTAAATAAAATAATACAGGCATTGCATAAATTAAGTATCTTTGCACAGGCCTTGCAATTAAAATTGATAAGAACAAAACGATTGTTAGAAAAATATATAACAAGTTTTTTTCTAAATTTTTGTTATTTTTTAAAATTAAACTTATAAATGAAATTGATATTATGTTGTTTAATGTAATAAAAAAATACTTACTATCACTATAATTAAACAATTTTTCTACATAACCATAATTCATTTCACCAGATAAATTTAAAATAAAATAAGTAAGTGTTGAGGAAACAATTAAAATTAAAAACTTAGTAATAATTTTAATTTTTTTAGATATTAAAAATTTAAAGGAATAAAATAAAGAGAATGGAAAAATTAATAGCATTGAGTAATTCAAGTAAGATAAAAAATTTGTAATAGAATTTACTAAATTAAATTTTACGTATGTATTTGAATAATATTCAGAAAATATTTTTATATCAAAGACTTTTAAGTAAGAATAAAACGATATTATTATTATCAAACCATAAGATAAAATTATAAATAAAGCCCTTTTTTTTAAAACGTTATTTTTAAATATATAGAAAAAAAATAAAGGAAAAATAATAATAGCAACAGGTTTAAGCAAAAAAGAAAAACATGCAGTTAAAAATGAAATAAATAAAAATATTCTCTTTTCTAAGGTTAAAAAAATAAAAGACAAATACGCAAATGTAAAAGATAAAATATCTGGATAAATTCGGAAAACATAAATATTTATAATTGGGCAAAAAATTATAAGAGTAAATAAAGTTTTAAGATTTTTATTCTCTAATATTTTGAATTTTATTGAAAAAAAAATTAATAATATAATCGCTAACAAATTTACTAATCTAAAATAAATTAAATTTTCATAATTATTTTCAAAATTTGGAAGTATAAGATTGAGTAAATATGGGTAAATTACGCTGTTTGCCTGATTATTTTGAAAAAGATCATTATTAAAATAATAATTTTTTGTATTATAAGAGTTAATTAATTCAATAAAAAACCATTCTAGGTTAAAAGTGTTTAAATAAAGCCTTTTATAATTTAAAAAAAAATAAAATATAATTAATGATATAAAATATAAGTAATATTTGTTTTTAAAATTAAATTTTATATTCATACTATGTCACTTTCTATTATCATTCCTGCAAAAAACGAAGATAAAATTATTAAAGATACTATTATAAATTTAAAGAGAAAACTTAAAGATATTGATTCTGAAATAATTGTTATAGACGATTTTAGTACAGATAAAACCTTCGATATCATAAAAAAAATAAAATTAAACAATGTTTTTGTATACAAAAATAAATTTAAAGGAGTTGCATCAGCAATAAAATTAGGCATTAAAAATTCAAAAAAAAATTTTACTTGTATATATATGGCAGATCAATCAGATAATTTATCAGATTTAATTAATTATTATAAATTAATTTCAAATAATAAAATTGATGCAGTATTTGGATCTAGATTTATTAAAGGATCTAAAGTAGTGAATTATCCAAAAATAAAATATTTTTTAAATAGAATCTTTAACTTGTTTGTAAAATTTATATATTTTTCTGATTATAACGATTTTACTAATGCATTTAAAATATATAATTCAAAAAAAATAAAAAAGTTAGATCTTAATTTATCAACAAGCTTTGAAATTTTTTTAGAATTACCCTTAAAATTTATTAATAAAAAAGGCAATTATTCGATCACTTCTATTTCCTGGAGGCAAAGAAAAAAAAATTTATCAAAATTCAAAATTAAAGAACTTGGATCAAAATATTTAAAAGTCTTAATTTATTGTTTATTGAATAAAATTGGATTAATAAAATAAGATGAAAATTTTAATTACTGGTGGGGCTGGTTTTATTGGTAGTAATATTGCAATTTATTTAAAGAAATCAGGTCACAATATTCAAACAATGGATAACTTTTCTAGATTAGGTTCAAAATTTAATTTAATAAAATTAAAGAAATATAAAATTAAAAACTTTAAAGCTGACGTTACAAATTTAAGCACATTAAAAAACTTTAAAAATTTTGATTTAATTATAGATTGTTGTGCAGAACCATCAGTTGAAAGTTCAAAAAAAAATTTAGATTTAACGTTTTATACAAATTTACTTGGTACATTTAATATATTGAAGATTGCTTCCAGAATGAATGCAAAATTAATTTTTTTATCTTCTAGTAGAATTTATTCAATTTTAAAAATTAAAAAATTGTCAAAATTAAAAAAGTCAAATTTATTTAAAAAATTTACAGTTAATGAAGAATTTTCCACTGAAGCGCCTTTATCTTTTTATGGCTTTAGTAAATTGAGTTCAGAAATGATGATTAAAGAATTTTCTTATTTAAAAAATATAGATTATATTATTAACAGATTTGGTTTAGTGGCAGGACCAGGACAATTTGGAAAAATTGATCAAGGTGTAATTAGTTACTGGGTTTGGAGAAAATTAAATAAATTAAAGTTATATTATAAAGGCTATAAAGGTTCAGGTATGCAAATAAGAGATGTTTTACATATTGATGATTTGACCTTTATTATTAGTGAGCAGGTAAAAAAAATTGACAAAATAAAGAACAATGTTTTTAATATTGGTGGGGGTATTAAAAATAGCTTAACATTAAAAGAGCTGAATGATAAAATTTCTAATATAACCAATAATAAACAGAAAATTCTCAAAAAATTAGAGACATCGAATTATGATATTCCAATATATATATCTAATAATTCTAAAATTAAAAAATTTTACAATTGGGAACCAAAGTGCAATATAAATAAAATTTTAAGTGATATATATCTTTGGCAAATAAAAAATAAGAAAAAGTTAAAAAATTTTTTTTGATGAAATATGTTTTGATAACAGGCTCGACTGGTTTAGTCGGTTCAGAATCTGTTAAATTTTTTATAGATAAAGGTTACAAGGTAATCGGTGTAGACAATAATTTTAGAAAATTTTTATTTGGTGATGACGGTAATACTAATTGGGTAAAAAAAAAGCTTTTAGAGTATAAAAATTATATACATATTAATTCTGATATAAGAAATTTTAAAAAAATTGAAAAAATATTTAGAAAATATAATAAAAATATTGATGTAGTGATACATGCAGCAGCTCAACCATCTCATGATTGGGCAAAAAAAATGCCGTTTGTTGACTTTAATATTAATGCTTGTGGAACTTTGAATGTTTTAGATAATTTTAAAAAATATTCCAATAAAGGAAAGTTTATATTTTTATCAACTAATAAAGTTTATGGTGACAGACCTAATTATATAAAATTAAAAGAGTTAAAGTTTAGATATAATTACAGTGACAAATCCTTTAACAAAGGAATAGATGAAAGTATGTCAATCGATCAAAGCACGCATAGTTTATTTGGTGTATCCAAAACTTATGCAGACTTAATTGTTCAGGAATATGGAAAAAACTTTAATTTAAATACAGTTTGTTTTAGAGCAGGTTGCATAACAGGACCAAATCATTCAGGAGCTAAACTCCATGGTTTCTTGTCCTATCTTGTTAAATCTTGCGTTAAAGATAAAAAATATCAAGTTATTGGATATAAGGGAAAACAAGTAAGGGATAATATACACAGTTATGACTTAATAAATGCATTTTGGGAATATATAAAAAAACCAAAAAAAGGCGTTGTATACAATATTGGTGGGGGTCTTAATTCTAATTGCTCAATTTTAGAAGCGATTAAATTTGTTGAAAACTTTCTTAAAATTAAAGTAAAAATTAATATAATAAAACAAAACAGGGTTGGAGATCATATTTGTTATATTTCAAATCTAAATAAATTTAAAAAACATTATCCCAAATGGAAACAAAATTATAATTTCAAAAAAATCATGAAAGAATTAATTTATAATGAAATTAATTCTTAAATATTTTTTTCATTTCTAAATTGTATTCTTTTAATCTTTGCCTATTAGTGTTTTCAATTTTCTGGTTAAAAATATTAAATAATTTTTCATATATTTTATTTATATATCTTAATAAAAATAAATTTTCTAATTGATAAAATTTTTTAATTTGTTCGATAGATTTCCTATCTTCTTTATTTGTTATTCTAAATTTTTTTGGAAAAAATTTTTCAAGTTTTTGTAGATTGTAGAAACTAAATAAAGGTTTTTGACAATTGATCCCCGAACCATCTATACCAATATTTCTAGATAAACTTTTTTTTGGTCTAACACATAAACCATTATTTGAAGAAATTGTAAGAAACCAAAAAATTGCCCATGTGTTTATAATTTTATATTTATTTAATAATAAATGACTCCAAAAGTTTTCTACACCATCTAAATTAAATTTAATAATTTTTTTTTTTGAAAACTTATTTATAAATCTTTGGGCATTAAATTCAGTTTTTTTCCAATTCTCCTTCCATGTTGCCCATCCCCAGCAATTCATCATTCTGTCAAAATATACATCCTTGTTATCGTTAATTTTAAACATAGGATAATTCCATGCCCCTATATGCCAAATATTTTTATTTTTTTTATATTTTTGAAGGCAACGATTCATATAAATAATAAAATTTTTACTCGTTACTATGTCATCTTCTAAAACTATAAAACTATCGTGTTTTTTCAAAATAAGCTTTATTCCCAATCTTATAGATTTTGATAAACCATAATTTACTTTTCTATTTATAATTTGTATTGATTTAAAACCTTTAAATTTATTAATAATTTTTCGAACTTCTTTTACATTTTTTTTATCTTTTTCAAATTTATAATTATCACTAAAGATATAAAGTTTTGAACTTTTTGAGAACGAATTATCTTTCAAGCTTTTCAAAACTGCTTTAGTATGTGCAGGTCTATTGAAGACAAAAAGTAAAATAGGTGCAAATTTTTTAATTTTCATTAATTACTTTTTTATAGAAATTTTTATATTTTAACCCCACTACTTTCTGAGACCAAAGCCTCAACGCTTTAGAATAACAATATTTCTTAATTTCTCTCTTTTTTTTACTATCTAAATTGAGCAATTTAATTACCTTATTTAAGTAATCTTTTTCGTTAAATGGCTTAACTAAAAACCCATTTTTGTTATTATCCACAATATCTTTCATTCCCCCTATGTTAAAAGATACAACAGGAGTTCCACATGCAATTGATTCTATAGCTGTTTGAGGCAAATTATCAATTTTTGATGGTTGTAAAAATACATCTGCACAGTTGTTTAATTTTGCTAATTTTCTTTCATCATTAATAAAACCAACATGTTTATAATTAAATTTAATCTTACTTAAAATTTCTTCATCATAAGCTCCATAAATTACTAATTGACAATCTTTAAATTTATTTTGTTTTTTTAAATTATTTACAATATTTATTACGCATTCAAAATTCTTCGCTGGATTATATAAAGGAGCAGCACTCCCAAATAAAATAATTTTTTTTTCTTTTAAGTTAAAAAATTTTTTACATTTTTTTTTATTTAACGGTTTAAAAATTTTAGTATTTACTGGATTTGGTATTACTTCAATTTTCGAGTTTTTTAAAATTTTTGAATTTTTTGCTAGGTTTGCCATCCAATTGCTAGGCGTAACAACATTTATATTTTTAAAAATTTTCAATTTTTTTGAAAAAAAGATATTCTCAAAAAGATTAAGTTCTAAATTTTTATTGTTTATTAAATATTTACCTATATTTTTTGTTGGGTAGTGTTCAATACTTTGAAATGCCCAGCAATCATGGAGTGTAAATATGATTTTTTTTTTAATTTTTGCAATGTCATTTAAGGAAATTGTTTCATTTCCAATCCAGTGAAAATTTACCAAATCATAATTATTTTTATTAATTTTATTTGACCAATTACTTGGCATTATATTTAAACTAATCAAAGGGTTTGTATTATTAGGTGAAGAGAAATATCTATAAAATCTATTAATAATATTATGAAATTTTGCTTTTACTAATTTAAAAAATTTAAATGTTAAATCATCATAAGTAATAACCTTTTTATTCTTACTTTTTTTGTTACAACAATAAATTTCTGTATTTAACTTATATTTATTTAAAGCCTTAAATAATCTAAATGAAGCTATATTTGCTCCACCTTGAATATCATTATATGACATTAATAAAATTTTCATAATTTAAATCTTTACATATAGAGCATCACCCCAGGATTTGTGCAAATCTGTATTTGTATAAATTCTCTTAAATTCAAATCGAGATAAGTATTCGTCTAATTCATTTGATAAGCCACAACCTTTGTAAAGTTCTTCGAAATTTATTTCTGTATAAATTCCGTCTATGTAAGGCAAAATTTCATCTGCATTTTTAAATGCTAAAAGTTCTGCACCTTGAATATCAATATTTATAAAATTATAATTGCTTATATTATATTTATTTTGAAATAAATAATTCAGCGTATAAGACATTTGCATTTTTTCATTTATTTTTTTTATTCGTGGATAATATTCAGAATGTTTTTTTAATTCTAAAATTGAATTACAATCACTTACATTTGAAATATTGAATTTTACTTTTTCATTTTTATCTGAAATTATTGATTTTAATAAATTTATTTTAAATTTAAAGAAAGGATCATATAAAATTCTTCTTATAAAAAGTTTTGAAAAATTTTTAATTTCTGGTTCTACCATAATTATATTTTCTACTTTTCCCTGAATATAAAATTTTAGCTCAATACCTGAGCCAGCTCCAATATGAATCACACCTTTAATTGGAAAATTAATTTTTTTTTTTAAGTTACTAAAGTTTACAAGCATTTGAAAAATTAATTAATTTTTTTAGCCCATTCATGGTTTGAAATACTTTTGTAATATATTTTTTCTAAAAAATTAATTTTTTTATTTTTAAAAATAGTTTTATTAAACCAGTATTCCAATTTCATCTGATTTCGGTAGTAATTATAATAATATTGTCCATAAGTTTCGTATTCACAATGACATGATATGTTTGATAAATCCGAGTTACTAATTATACCGTTTATCCAATCTTTATTAGTTACATTTTCAATTTTTTTTAACATTTCTGACATTATTAATCTGTCATATATCATATGGTGACTTGTCATTGAAAAATTTGTATTAACGTCCAGATTTAATATTTTTTTCGCCACAGAAAAATATGGTTCATGGTATTCATCAGAAACATTAAATTGTGTTTTATTTCCAAAAATAAATTTCTGTTTTTTTACAAGTTCAGTATCTGAGTCAAAAGATAACTTATACCTTTCTTTTCCTAATGATAAAACTGACTTAAAGTTAAGAAGTTGCTGATAAATCCAACCAAATCTATTTAAATTATTTACAACGTACTCAAATTTTAATTCATTCTTATTTATAATTTCATTTTCATCAACAAATATACAATTTAATTTTTTTGAAATTTCTATTATCTTATTTTTTTTTGGCGCAACTATAAAAATTGAACTAATATTATGAAGCAAATACAATCTCAAACTTTGTACACATTTTTCGATTTTATCAAAATCTTTTTCAGCTGTTGTGATAATAATATCTAGACTTGTATCTTTTTTTATTTCCAAAAAAAATAAATTTAAAATACTTTTAAAACATCCATAAATTTTTAAATATAAAATAAAAAGATTTCTATATTTTTTATCTATTTCAAAAAAACGCATTAACTTCTCAATCTCATACCTTTAAACACAGTGGTTTTAATTTTTTTGTTATCTGTGTGAATAGAGTGAATTAAGTTATAATCTAATTTTGATTTTTTAATATATTTTGCAAGTGCTAAGGTATCTTTTGGCAAGCATACTCCACCGTAACCTCTTAATTTTTTATTAACATCAAGGTAAACATCTTTAGCTTTTCCAGTTTTAATGTATGTATTCTTTATTAGTGTATAGTTTGAATTATTTTTCTTACACAATTCATAAAAAATATTCGCAAATATAATTCTTATACTTGCAAAAGTATTATTAAAATATTTAAATAGTTCTGCTTCATAAGGTTTCATTTTAATTATATTTTTGGTTAATTTTCTGTAAATATTAAAAACTACATTAAAATTTTTATTATTATTGCTTCCAATAACAATTACTTTTGGATTAATAAAATCTTTTTTGGCAAATCTTTCTCTAAGTAACTCTGGAACATTAACAATTTTTAAATTTTTAAATTTTTTGATAAATTTGTCTGTTGAACCAGGAATTAGAGTTGAGGATATTACTGCTACTCCTTTATAATTTAATATACTTAATTCCTCTAAAACATTAAGAATTTGACTTATATCACATTCTCCATTTTTTTTACTTGGTGTTGATACACAAATAAAAGTAACCTTAGTTTCTATTAAATTTTGGATTTTAGTTTTTAGTTTTTTATCATGCTTAACTACTTTATGGCCAATTTTTTTTAAGCCATTATAATAAGCTTTGCCAACTACACCCAATCCAATTATACCTATTTTCATCTAAAAATTATCTTTTTTAAACCATTTATTAAATTAGTTTTATTAAAATCTCCAATTAATTTAACTGCCTTCGAAATATCAGGTTTTCTTCTTAATGGACTTCCGAGAGGTGCAGGATATTTTTTAATTTTTTTTTTAATTTTCAGTATTTTTAAAATTAATTTAGATATCTCATAAATATTTATTTCCTTATTTCCACCTAAATTTATTATCTGGTTTTTTGACCCTTTAAGCTTAAAAATTTTTAGTGTAGCTCCTATAACGTCATCAATATAAATAAATGTTCTTGTATTTTTATAACCATATATTTCATATTTCCCCCTTTTAATTCTGTTCAAAAATTCTGGTATGAAATGCTCAATTTGGCCTTGTCCATATACATTAAAATATCTTAAAACAAGAAAAGGTATTCCACTTAAAGCAACAATTTGTTCGCTTGCAGATTTACTATTAGCGTAACTCCATCGAGGATTAAATATATCCTCAAGTACAACAGGACATTTTTCGTCAGTTGGAATTTTATAGTTAAATTTACTATAAGCACCAGCAATCGACTCTGAAGAACCTGAAAAAATAAATCTTTTAATTTTTATTTTTTTATAAAAATTAATTAAATTTATTGTTGGAATTAAATTGTCTTGAATAACCTCTAATGGTCTATCATAAAAATTTTTTGTTCCATTGAAAGCTGCAAGATGGAAAACATAATCAACTTTTGGAAAAATTTTTCTTTTTTTCAAGTCTACTTTATAGTTTTTAATATTAGAGGCAAATACAACAGGATTTTTTTTATCAAATGCATAAATTTTATTCTTTTTATTTTTTGATAATTCTTCAACAAGATGAGAACCGATAAAACCCGATGATCCAGTTATTAAATATTTCATTTTAATATTACTTTAAATTTTTAATTTGTTAAAAAATATGTCTGTTCTTTTTGAATGAATGTGCGTATTTAAAATTGGTATTGTTTTTTTATTCATATAAATAAATGGTTTTTTAAGTTTCTTATATTTTTTATATATTATTTTTATTTTTTCTGGATCAAATATATTCTCTTTATTTATAAAACTACCCTTATTTTTATGCACAAACTTATCTAGACCATCAATTTTTTGACCTAGCGCAGCAGCATCAAAAATACCATTAAATCTTTCTGAAAACTCATAATATTCTTTTTTAATTTTATTATCAAAAGTTTTTGACATGTCTTTAGTTAAAGTAGGTAATAATCTAATTTTTTTGCATTTTTTTTTATTTTTAACTTCAGCAAGTAATTGCATGTCATTTTTTTTTCCTGACTTAAAAAAAAATCTGTTTTCATTAAAAATATGATTAGTTATAAATCTGACATATTTATAATTTTTAAAGTAAATAATGCTTGGTATACATTGATTATTATTTAAAAAAGTTAATCCAATATTAAAATTTGTTTCAAGAATTGATTTATATTTATTTAAATTACAAAAAACTAAATTATCATTTTCTATATGAATTATATTTTCCATTCTTTTTAATTTACAAAAGTTTTCAATATAAAAAAATCTTTCTGTGGTGTTCAACCAAAAACCTCCATACCATTTTTTATCTAACTTAGTTTTCTCTAAAAAAATTTCATGTTCTTTGCTTTTCTTTAATTTATTCACATCTACAAACTTAATGTTTTTGGCAATTTTATATTTTTTAAGATAGTTAAAAATTTTACCTTCGGATAAAAGATATATATTATTGTTTTTGAAGTGTAGAAGATGGTAAATGGTATATAGAATATATGGTATTTTTTTATTGCCTAAATGGATTAATATAATGTTCATAATAAAATTATATATATGATATATAAATTTAAACAAACCACTTTATAAATTATGAAAAAAATTGATAAAAAATCAAAAATTTTTATTTCAGGCCACAATGGTTTGGTTGGTAGTTCAATTTTGAGGCTTTTAAATAAAAATGGTTATACAAATGTTTACTTTAAAAGTAAAAAACAACTCGATTTACTCGATCAGAAAAAGGTTTTTAAATATTTATACAATAATAAATTTGATTTAGTTATCATTGCTGCTGCTAAAGTTGGAGGTATTAACGCAAACAATGTATTTAGAGCACAATTTATTTATGAGAATTTACAAATACA
>MDTG01445303.1_pt1 | contig 23566 bp, 19 predicted proteins | sample 811421 | NCBI WGS metagenome assembly MDTG01 (sample SAMN05326645, study PRJNA326480) | marine metagenome | isolation source: seawater | place: Pacific Ocean: South East | collected 2011
AATGCCACTCGCTGGCGCTGGCCACCCGAAAGCTGTGCTGGTTTGCGATCGCCGTAACCGGCGAGGGCGACCATGCCCAGTGCCTCTTCGGCACGGTTGAGGCGCTCGGACTTGCCCACGCCTTTAACCTTCAAGCCATAAGCCACGTTGTCGCGAACGTTCATGTGCGGGAACAGGGCGTAATCCTGAAACACGGTATTAACGTCACGCTGGTACGGCGCAAGGCCAACGGCCTCGACTCCGTGAATTCGGATTGAGCCGGCGCTCGGGTGTTCAAATCCGGCGATCAGGCGCAAACAGGTGGTTTTGCCAGAGCCGGAAGGGCCCAGCATGGAAAAGAATTCTCCGTCCTGGATGTCGATGGACACCCGGTCTACGGCTCTTACGTCGCCGAATACGCGGGACACATCGGTGAATTGCACTGCAAGGGTCATGTCAAAAAACTCCAGGAGAAAAATAATCCATCCACGCCATCGTTCAGGCTTGCCGACACAGAACGTCGGTGTCGATGGATCTAAAGCTGTCTAGCTACGCAAAAAAATTACCCAATGGGCGTGTGGCTTGCTCCGCCCCAGCAATCTCAAAAACAGCGAAGAGATGCGTTTCATGGCGCAGCACGACGCCACGCTAACCAGCCGCCAAGCGAGCGTTGTGCGTTAACACAACGCCGCCCACGGATCGCGCAATCAGCGCGAGGTGAGAGTTACCGGCCGCCCATGATGGCGATGTAGTCCTGAGTCCAGCGGCTGTAGGGCACGTACTTGCCGCCTTCGGACTGTGGGGTTTTCCAGAAGGCAATCTTTTCGAAGTTGTCGAAACCGTTGGTTTTGCAGCCCTCGGCGCCGAGCAGTTCGTTGCCTTCACACGCCGCCGGAACGGCAGGCAGCGAGCCAAACCAGGCCGCGACGTCGCCCTGAACCTTGTTGTCCAGCGACCAGTTCATCCATTGATAAGCGCACGATGGATGCTTGGCATCAGCATGCAGCATGGTGGTGTCGGCCCAGCCGGTGGCGCCTTCAGCCGGTACGGTCGAGGCAATTGGCTGCTTTTCGAGTTGCAGCGCGTTGACCTGATACGGCCAGGAACCGGAAGCCATTACGCCTTCGTTTTTGAAGTCGCTCATTTGCACGGTTGCGTCATGCCAGTAGCGGTGGATCAGCTCGTGTTGCTGGCGCAGCAGATCAAGCACGGCGGCGTACTGTTTCTCGTCGAGCAGGTACGGGTCTTTGATGCCCAATTCCGGTTGCGCGGTTTTCAGGTACAGCGCGGCGTCGGCGATGTAGATCGGGCCGTCATAGGCTTGCACGCGGCCTTTGTTGCTCTTGCCATCGGGCAGGGTGGTCTCCTTGAACACGACGCTCCAGCTGGTCGGCGCTTGCTTGAACAGCTCGGCGTTGTACATCAGCACGTTCGGGCCCCACTGGTACGGCGTGCCGTAATGCGTGCCGTTAACGGTGTGCCACGGCGCATCTTGCAGACGCTTGTCGACGTTCTTCCAGTTGGCGATCAATGCGGTGTTGATCGGCTGTACGCGCTTGCCCGCGACCAAACGCAAGGAGGCGTCACCCGATGCCGTGACCAGATCGTAGCCGCCCTTGGCCATAAGGCTGACCATTTCATCCGAGGTGGCGGCGGTTTTAACGTTGACCATGCAACCGGTCTGCTTCTCGAAGCCGGTAACCCAGTCATAGCCTTTGTCGGTTTCGCCGCGCTCGATATAGCCTGGCCAGGCGATGATATCCAGTTGGCCTTCGCCTTTGCCGATCGACTGCAGCGCTTCTGCAGCATTGACGCTACCGGTGGCCAGCAGCGCAGTTGAGAGTGCGCTGAGGAGCAGAGTTTTTTTCACGATCATCGGGGTTCCCTCTTTTCTATTGTTAGGTCGGGGCAGTTAAACGTCGTGCAACAGGTGCCCTTATGGGCGACTTCATCAATTGTTATGTCTGTTCAATCCAGGGCGTTGCCGTGGCGCGCCATGATGTGGCGCACCACGCTGTAGTCCTGCAGAGAGTCACTGGATAAATCCTTGCCGTAACCGGAGCGCTTCATGCCGCCGTGGGGCATTTCGCTGGCGAGCATAAAGTGGCTGTTGATCCAGGTGCAGCCGTATTGCAGGCGCGCTGCCACTTGCATGGCCTTGTCCAGATTCTGTGTCCACACCGAAGAGGCAAGGCCGTATTCGGAGTCGTTTGCCCAGTCCACCGCCTGCTCAAGCTGGTCAAAGCGGGTTACTGTGACGACCGGCCCGAACACTTCGCGCTGGACGATTTCATCGTTCTGCCGACAGCCCGCCAGTAAGGTTGGCTGGTAATAGAAACCGGGGCCGGAATGCACGACTGCGCCTGTGACGCGCTCGATGTGCGGCTGGCCGAGTGCGCGCTCGACAAAGCTGGCCACGCGATCACGTTGGCGCGCGCTGATCAACGGGCCGAGTTCGTTGTCTTCATCACGTTTGCGGGCAAAGCGCAGGCTGCTGACCGCGTCACCCAGTTCAGCGACCAGGCGATCATGAATGCCGGCTTGTGCGTAGATGCGGCAGGCAGCTGTGCAGTCCTGCCCGGCGTTGTAATAGCCGTAGCTGCGCACGCCGTCGATTACGGCTTGCAGATCGGCGTCGTTGCAGACAATCACCGGCGCTTTGCCGCCCAGTTCAAGATGGGTGCGTTTGAGCGTCTTGGCTGCGCTCTGGAGGATTTTCTGCCCGGTAACGATGTCGCCGGTGAGCGAGACCATGCGCACTTTGGGATGGCCAACCAAGTGGCTGCCAACGCCTTCGCCGCCGCCACAAACAATATTCAGCACGCCTGCTGGCAGAACTGTGTTGAGCATCGGCGCCAGCGCCAGAATCGATAACGGAGTGTGTTCGGACGGTTTGAAAACCAGGGTGTTGCCTGCCGCCAGAGCCGGTGCGATTTTCCACGCGGCCATCATCAGCGGGTAATTCCACGGTGCAATCGAGGCGATCACGCCAATCGGATCACGCCGCACCATGCTGGTGTAGCCGGGAATATATTCACCAGACAACTGACCACTTTGGCAGCGCACCGCGCCGGCAAAGAAACGGAAGACATCCACCGCCGCACTCAGGTCATCCTGACGAGCCAAGTGCAGGGGCTTGCCACAGTTGAGGGCTTCGAGGCGGGCGAGCGAATCGGCGTTGCGCTCGATTACATCGGCAATTGCCAGCAAGCAAACCGAGCGCTGTTGCGGTGTGGTGCGCGACCAACTGGAGAAGGCTTCATGAGCCGCGATGATAGCGGCTTCAACCTGTTCGGCAGAGGCTTCGTGAACATGCGCGAGAGTTTCGCCGGTTGCCGGATTGAGCACGGTTTCCGGCGCGCCGCTGCCAAGCACCAGTTCACCGTTGATCAGCAGGTGATGGCTTAGCGGAGTCAGGGTGGCGGAGCTTGCCATAGTTTCTGTGCTCTATTGTTTGCGCGGATAGCGCAGTTCTTATAGTGCGATAGAGACTAGATGGCCTGATCGGTGCCTACAATTTCTTAATACTGAAGGTGGTGTTCGATTAAATAGATGGCTTGCGCCCGGTTGGCAGCTCGCGGGCTACGGTCAGAAACGGGTCAACCAGCGCGGGGCGCGCCGTGCCGCGGCGCCAGGCCAGGCCCACGTCGAGGGTTTGGGTCAGGTCGACCACCGAGCGCGCCTCGATAATGTCGCCCTCCAGCGACCATGGGCGATACGTCATGTCTGGCTGGATGGATATGCCAAGACCGGCCGCCACCAAGCTGCGTACCGCTTCGGTTGAGCTGGTGCGCAGAGTGATGTTGGGTTGCAGGCCAGCAGCGCTCCAGATGCGCTGGGCGTTTAGGCCCATTTCATCGACATTCATCTGAATTAACGGCTCGCTAACGATGTCGGCCAGGCTGATGCTGTCGAGCTCAAGCAAGGGGTGCTGCGGCGGCAACCATAAGCGCAGTGGTGAGTGAGTGAGCACTTCTGTTTGCAGGGCGTGGCGGTCTTCGAGGTTGGACAAAATAAGCACGCCGACGTCGATCTCGCCGCTGACCAGCAGGTGCTCAATATAAGGACGCTCATCTTCAAGTACGCGGATCTCAACGTTGGGATAGGCGCGTTGAAAGCGGGTGAGCAGGTCGGCCAGGTAGTAACCGGCAACCAGGCTGGTTACGCCGATTGTCAGGCTGCCGGCAACGGTGTCGGTGCTTTGTTGCAGGCTGCGCTTGGCGTTATCCACAGTGGCCAGAATCAAGTGCGCCTGCCTCAGAAACTGATGGCCCTGATGGGTCAGTGACATACCTTTGGCGTGTCGGTTGAACAGGCTCACGCCGATTTCTTCTTCCAGTTGCTGAATCGCCAGAGTCAGGGTCGATTGCGAAATAAACACAGCCTGAGCGGCGGCAGAGATCGAGCCGGTTTCGGCGACGGCGATGAAGTGGCGAATCTGGCGCAGGGTCATCATGGTGTTTTAGGGCTGCTTTTGGCTGCGGTTTAAGCTGAATTTACAATAATGTAGCGCTACTTTCGATTATTTAGATAGGTCGATGGCTGTTTTATACCTTGATGTGGCAACTGCTTAAGCCGTTCGAGCCGGCGTGATCCCGCCGTTTGGCGGACGCCATCGCGTGAATCCGGGCTTGGGCTATCTTCAATAGCCTGAATCGGCTGGATCTGCCGAAGGAGGCATCAATGAACACCAGTGATTTACTTGAGCAGTTACTCAAGTCCGGGCTCTCTGGGCAAGGCGGTGGCGGTCGCCAAAGCACCTCAGGGATGGGCGGTCTTGGCGGCGCGCTGGGTGGGGCGTTGGGCGGTTTATTGGGTGGCGGCGGCCAGAGCTCTGGAGCATCCGGCGGCATGGGTGGTTTAGGCGGGCTGCTGGGCGGTTTGCTCGGCGGTGGGCAGTCCTCCGCAGCGCCAACTCAAGCCGGTGGCCGGCAACAGGGCTCAGGCGGCGGGATTAACTACAGCGGCCTGGCAACGCTGGGCATGCTGGCGTTTCAAGCCTACAGCGCCTGGCAACGTAATCAGGATTCCGGCGCGCAGACGGCTACCCGCAATGCGTTCGTGAATGCGCCGCAATCCGAAGAATTGCTGGCCGGACCTTCTGCTGGCCCTGAACTTGAGGAGCGCAGCAATGCGGTGTTGCGGGCGCTGATTGCCGCCTCCAAGGCAGACGGGCGAATTGATGAGCAGGAGAAGAAGCTGATTTACGCCGAGATTCACAAGCTCGCGGATGACCCCGGCCTGCAGGCGTGGCTGGATGCTGAGGTGCGTCGCCCGCTGAATCCGGCAGACGTTGCGATTGCGGCGAAAACCCCGGAAATGGCGGCGGAAATGTACTTGGCCAGCGCCTTGTTGGTGGGGCGTCAGGAGGGCGGCGAGCGGGTTTATCTGGACCAGTTGGCGCAGCATCTGGGGATAGAACCCGGCTTGCAGGCGCATCTTGAGGAGCAGATCAACGCTTGATCCTCAGACCAATATTCAGCCGGTTGCCAGTGTGTGCGACAGGCTGAATGTTGGCTTATGTCTGCAACCTATGGCGTATGTCGTTCCTTCTGCGCGCGCGTTAGTCTGCGGGTCATCACTTCCATGATCCGACCGCGAGGCGCACATGCAACCACTTCTTGATCGTTATGATTACCTGATTGTCGGCGCCGGCCCTGCGGGTTGTTTGCTGGCTAACAGGCTGTCGGCCGATCCGGCTGTTCGGGTGTTGCTCATCGAAGCGGGTGGGCGGGATAACTACCCGTGGATTCATATCCCTGTCGGCTATCTGTATTGCATTGGTAATCCGCGTACCGACTGGTGCTTTGAAACGGCCAGTGAGCCGGGCCTTAATGGTCGTTCGCTGAAGTATCCGCGGGGGCGGGTGCTTGGCGGCAGCAGCTCAATCAACGGCATGATCTACATGCGCGGGCAGTCGGCGGATTACGACGGTTGGGCCGCGCAGGGTAATCCGGGCTGGGCTTGGAGCGATGTATTGCCGTTGTTCAAACGCTGTGAGAACCACTTTGCCGGTGACAGTGATATGCACGGCGGCAAGGGCGAGTGGAAGGTCTCTGAGCAGCGCCTGACCTGGCAGATTCTTGAAGCTTTTCGGGAAGGCGCCGCGCAGAACGGTATTCCCAGCGTTGCTGATTTCAACACCGGCGATAATTTTGGTTGCAGCTATTTTCAGGTTAATCAGTCGGGCGGGGTGCGTTGGAATGCGGCCAAGGCTTTTCTGCGTGACATTAAACAGCGGCCTAATTTGCGGGTGATAACCGACACGCTGGTTGACCGGGTCGAGCTCAAGGATGACCGGGCCGAAGGACTGCGGCTGATTTATCAGGGCCAGCCGGTGACTGTGCGCGCCAACCGTGAAGTCATTCTGTGTGCAGGGGCTATCGGCACCCCGGCATTGCTGCAACGCTCGGGCATTGGCCCACGGCCATTGCTGGAAAAGCTCGGCATCGGCGTGCGCCATGAACTCCCCGGGGTTGGCGCCAACCTGCAGGACCATCTGCAATTGCGGCTTATCTACAAGGTCAGCGGGGTTAAAACCCTCAATCAGATCGCCGCCAGCCTGTGGGGCAAAATGGGCATAGGCCTTGAATATATGCTCAAGCGCAGCGGGCCTTTGTCGATGGCGCCCAGCCAGCTCGGCGCATTTGCCCGCTCCAGCCCGGAACACGCCACGGCAAATTTGCAGTATCACGTACAGCCGCTTTCGCTGGAGCGTTTTGGCGATCCGCTGCATGAGTTTCCCGCATTCACCGCCTCGGTCTGCAACCTGCGCCCGCACAGCCGTGGGCAGGTGCAGATCAATTCGATAGATCCGGCTGCTGCGCCGCTTATTGCGCCCAATTATCTCAGTGACGAGCGCGATTTGCAGGTGGCTGCCGACGCGATTCGGCTGACCCGAAAAATTGTCGCATCGCCGGCCTTGGCAGCTTATGAGCCGCGTGAATACAAACCGGGCCCTGCGTATCAGTCTCAAGCTGATTTGCAGCGCGCGGCTGGCGAAATCGGCACGACCATTTTCCACCCTGCAGGCACCTGCAAGATGGGCAACGATGCCGCCGCTGTGGTGGATGCGCAGTTGCGTGTGCACGGTATTCGCGGCCTGCGCATCGCCGATGCGTCAATCATGCCGACGATCATCTCAGGCAACACTTGCTCGCCGGTGGTGATGATTGCCGAAAAGGCCTCTGAACTAATTCTTCAGCAGCAGGCGAGTGCGGCCGATAACAAGGTGCATGCGCCGGACTTACTCCACGTTTAAACCGAGGGGCGGCTGATAAGTTTGCAGCGATTGCAGTTAGTCGCTTGCCCGGCAGCGGGCGAGCCTCTAGAGTCGCGTGCATAGCCTTGTGCGCTAAAACTGTAGGCATGCCTGCAAACTTGGAATCGGGGAATACTGTGAAGAACTGGTCTGTTCAGCTGCGCATCATCGCAAGCTTTGCTGTTGTGATCACCATCTTGCTGCTCATGGCGGCAGTTGCCTACAACCGCCTGGTAGTCGTGGAAAGAGGCGCGCAGTTGGTGCGTGATAACGCCGTTCCCGGCCTGTATCAGATATCGCGTATACGCAGCTCCTGGGTCGACCACATGCTGCTGACCCGCAAGGAATTGCTGGTTGCCTCGCAGAACAATGGCGTGGCCGAGTCGCAGTTATTGGATCAGGACGAGGCGCAGTTCAGCAAAGCCGAGCAAGCGCTGGAACAAGACCTGAATATCTATAAAACCACGATCACCGAGGCGCATGAGCGCACCCTGATTGCCGAATTCGAGCAGCTGCGCAAACAGTATCTGGGCTTGCACGAGCAGATGCTGGCGTTGCATAAGCAAGGTCGCAGTGCCGATGCCTTTGCCCTGAGTACCGGCCAGATGCTTGCAGACTGGCAGCAGGGCCGTGAGGTGTTGAACAAGCTGGTTGAAGTTAACCGCGATGTTGCGATTACCTCGGTGGCGGATATCCACGAGTCCGTGACCGAGCTGGAGCTGAGCATGATGCTCGCCGTTTTGCTCGCGGTTGCGTTGGCGGCGGTCAGTGGCTTCCTGTTGTTACGGGCGATTACCCAGCCAATCGCGCAGGTGGTCAATACGCTCAAGATCATGGGCGGTGGTGATTTGTCGGTGCGCATGGATTTGCAGCGTAAAGACGAATTCAACGCCATCGAAGAAGGCTTTAACAACATGAGCGAAGCCCTTAAAGGGCTGGTGACTCAGGCTCAGCGCTCGGCCGTGCAGATGACCACCTCGGTGACCGAAATTGCCGCGACCTCCAAGCAGCAGCAAGCCACGGTGACAGAGACTGCCGCCACGACCACGGAAATCGGCGCGACTTCGCGGGAGATTACCGCGACCTCCCGTGATCTGGTGCGCACCATGAGTGAAGTCTCCAGCACCGCCGAACACACCTCGGTGTTGGCCGGCTCCGGCCAGTTGGGCCTGACGCGCATGGAGGACACCATGCATCAGGTCATGGGTGCGGCGGACTTGGTAAACGCCAAGCTGGCGATACTCAACGAGAAGGCGGGCAATATCACGCAAGTGGTCACCACCATCGTCAAGTTTGCCGATCAGACCAACTTGCTGTCGCTCAACGCCGCGATCGAGGCGGAAAAGGCCGGTGAATATGGCCGTGGCTTCGCGGTAGTCGCCACCGAAGTACGACGTTTGGCCGACCAGACCGCCGTTGCCACCTACGATATCGAACAGATGGTGCGCGAGATTCAGTCCGCGGTATCGGCCGGTGTCATGGGCATGGACAAATTCTCAGAAGAGGTCAGACGAGGAATCTCTGAGGTCGCGCAGGTTGGCGAGCAACTCTCGCAGATTATTCAGCAGGTTCAGGCGCTGGCGCCGCGCGTGCAAATGGTCAACGAAGGCATGCAGGCGCAAGCCACCGGCGCGGATCAAATCAATCAGGCACTGGCTCAGTTGGGCGAGGCCAGCGGCCAGACAGTCGAATCATTGCGCCAGACCAGCTCGGCGATTGATGAGCTGAATCAGGTCGCCAACAGCTTGCGCACCGGCGTTAGCCGTTTCCGGGTATAAACCTGTGAACCGCAGCAGCGCCCGTTCTGCAGTGCAGCAGCGTGATGCGCTGTACCTGCTGTTTCGCATGGGTGACGACCGCTACGCACTGGCCGCGAAGGATATTGTCGCCATTTTGCCGTTGCCGCCGCTCAAGCAGGTCGCCGAGGCGCCGCACTGGGTGGCCGGATTGTTCAACTATCGCGGGCAGGTTTTGCCGGTGCTCGATCTGTCTGCCCGGGCTTTCGCACGCCCCGCCGAATTGCGCACCAGTACGCGGCTGGTGCTGGTGCACTACCGCCAGCAGCAAGACGCTGACGAGCCATTACTGACGGTGGGGCTGATTCTCGAACGGGTCAGTGAAACCCGGCGTATTAACGATGCCGCGTTCAGTGCCAGCCCGATGGCCGGGCAGCCTGAGTATCTCGGTGCGGTTCAGCCGGCGGCTGATGGCGTGCTGCAAAAAATCACGGTCGAGCAATTGCTCGACGCGGATTTACGCGCGTTTTTGCTGGGCGAGAACGCAGCGCAGGTGCGCAGCGATGCTTGAGCAATTTCAGCAGTGGCTGCATCAGCGCATTGGCATGGATATCGAATCCGTCGGCCACAGCGCTCTGGAACGGGCGATCAAGCAGCGGCAACGTGCAGCGGGTGCCGTCGATTGCGCGGCTTACTGGCAATTGCTGCAAGGCTCCAGCCGCGAGCAACAGGCCCTGATTGAAGCGATTGTGGTGCCGGAGACCTGGTTTTTCCGTTACCCCGAATCCTTCGCCGTGCTCGGGCGTCTGGCTCAGGAACGGCTCGCCAGCCTTGCCGGCAGTCGCCCGCTGCGCATCATCAGCTTGCCGTGTTCAACCGGCGAGGAACCCTATTCAATTGTGATGGCGTTGCTCGATGCCGGTATCGACAAGGCCTGGTTTAGTGTTGATGCGTTTGATATCAGTGAGCGCGTCGTGCAGCACGCCAAAGTCGGGGTATACGGACGCAATGCGTTTCGTGGCGATTACCTGACGTTTCAACGGCGCTATTTCAGCGCACGCGACGATGCCTTTGAGTTGAATGGCGAGGTGCGCGACAAGGTTAGTTTCAGTTGCGCGAATCTGTTGGCCGCTCCGGTGCTGGCGACGCAGCCGCGCTATGACATGGTTTTTTGCCGCAACCTGCTGATTTATTTTGACCGGCCAACTCAGGAGCAGGCGCTCAAAGTACTCAAGGGTTTGCTGGATGAAAACGGCTCGCTGTTTACCGGGCCAGCAGAAGCCGGGCTGATGAGCAGCAATGGTTTGCGCGCACTCGGGGTGCCGCTGAGTTTCGTGTTCCAGCGTGACCAGCGCCCGGCGAGGCCCGCACTGAACTATCGCCCGCCGGTGATTCCAGTCCCGGTTTCCCCGCCGATTTCTCGCCAGCCTGTTGCGCGACCGGCCGTCAGCAAAAAACCGGCCCTGAACAAGATTGAACCGGCCAAGTCGCCGAGCCCAGCTGCGAATCAGAGTGATGCTGCGGCGCTTGAGCTGAGCAATATCGAGCAGCTCGCCAACAGCGGTCGCAGTGATGAGGCCCGCGCCGCCTGCGAACGTTTGCTGGCAGAGCGCGGTGGTTCGGCCGGGGTTTTCTACTGGCTGGGCTTGCTCAGCGACGGCGCTGGCCAGGCCGATGCTGCGCAGAATTATTACCGTAAGGTTTTGTACATCGACCCGCATCACCGTGAGGCGCTGGCCCAACTGGCACTGTTGCTCGCGGCCAAGGGCGATCTGGCCGGTGCCCGGCGATTGCAGGAGCGCGCCAGTCGTGGAGTGAAGCAAGATGGATGAGGGCGTTGGCGTGGGTGAAATGCCGGTGATTGACGACTGCTGGAAGCGCATCGGCGTATACGGTGACAAGAGTTGCGAGCGCTTGGCCAAACATGTGCATTGCCGCAACTGCGAGGTTTATGCCGAAGCGGCGGTGGTGTTGCTGGATCGCTACGGCGCGTTGCATCAGTACGAAGACGAACCAGCTCAGGCTGACACTGATGACATTGGCGAGACGCGTTCGACCATGATCTTCCGGCTTGGCGATGAGTGGCTGGGGCTGGCGACCCGCAGTCTGGTCGCGATCGTTGCACAAACGCCGATTCATTCGCTGCCGCATCAACGCACACGCAGTCTGCTGGGCGTGACCAACGTCAATGGCGCGCTGGTCGCCTGTTTGTCGCTCAGCGAATTGCTTGGGCTGGAGGCTGCCAGCAGCGTATCCAGCGAGCGCCGGGTAGTGCCGCGAATGCTGATTTTGCAAGGCGCGGACGGCGTATTGGTCAGCCCGGTGGATGAGGTTGAAGGCATTCATCCCTTGCCGCTCGCGGCCATCGTCCCGGCCAATCGCGCTGCCGGCCAAACAGCAGGGCAGTTTGCTCAGGGAGTCACACAATGGCGCGAGCGCAGTATTACTCTGCTGGATGAGCAATTGCTCCAGCACGCGATGGTCAGGAGCCTGCAATGACCCCCGATCAGATGAGGGACGCATCCCTGCTGGAGTTGTTCAAGCTCGAGGCTGAAGCGCAAACCCAGCTTTTGGGCGCAGGACTTTTGGTGCTGGAGCGCGAGCCGCAACATGCCGGGCAACTCGAAGCCTGCATGCGCGCCGCCCACTCACTCAAGGGCGCAGCACGGATTGTCGGGCTCGATCCCGGCGTCAAGATCGCCCACGCCATGGAAGACATTTTTGTCGCCGCGCAGGAAGGGCTGTTAACGCTGGCTTCCGAGCATATTGATGGCTTGCTGCAAGGCGCCGATATGCTCATGCAAATAGCCACGCCAGTCAGCGAGGCGGGCGCCGATCAGCAAGCACAAGCGGTCAGCGCGCTGGTCGCACGTTTGCAGACCCTGTTTGTGCAGGGCTCGCCGGGCTTGGCCATGCCGACGCAGCCGCCCGCTACGACAGATTCCGAGCCGCCAAGCTTTGAGCCTGAAAGCGACGGTGAAGAGGTGGACTTCACTGCGCACACGCCAGCAGAAGCCAAGGCCGCAGAAAGTCTTCCAGTGCCTGCTCCGGTGCAGTCGACCCTTGCCGACGCAGCGGGCGAGGCGCCTGCAGATGGCGCCGAAACGGGCCGTGGCCGTGTACTGCGGGTGTCTTCGGCGCGGCTGGATCATCTGCTGGATATGTCGGGTAAATCGCTGGTCGAGTTCCAGCAGACTACAGCGCTGAGCCAGTCATTGATGCGCCTCAAACGCACACAGGCGGCCGCCAGTAAAACTCTGGATAACTTGCGCGAAAGCACCCAGCAGAGCGATCTCGATCCTGCTGCGCAGGCGTTGCTGGGCGAGGTGCGCAAGTTACTCGGTGACAGCCAGCAGATGCTTGCCGAACACATGGAAGCTTTCGATGACTTCGCCTGGCAGGGTAGCCGGCGCACCCAGCAACTCTACGACGCCGCGCTGGAATCGCGCATGCGGCCCTTTGCCGACGTGCTCAAAGGGCAGGCGCGGATGGTGCGTGATCTGGGCCGCTCGCTGGGTAAGCAAGTGCGCCTGGATATCGAAGGCGAGTCGACGCAGGTCGACCGCGATGTGTTGGAGCGCCTGGAAGCGCCACTGACACACTTGCTGCGTAATGCCGTGGATCACGGTATCGAAGACCCGCAAGTGCGCGTCAATCAGGGCAAGCCTGCCGAGGGCCGGCTACTGCTGCGTGCCCGTCATCACGCTGGCATGCTCGCTCTGGAGCTGCACGATGACGGCGCAGGCGTAGACTTGCAGCGGCTGCGCACGGCGATTGTGGCGCGCAAGCTGGCGCCGCAGGATGCCGTGGAGCGCATGAGCGAAGATGAGCTGCTGGCCTTTCTGTTCCTGCCCGGTTTCAGCATGCGCGAAAGCGTTACCGAGGTGTCGGGGCGTGGCGTCGGGCTGGATGCGGTGATGCATGAGGTGCGTCAGTTGCGCGGCGGCGTGCGCATGCAGCAGGTGGCCGGGGGCGGCAGTCGGTTCTTCATTGAAGTGCCGTTAACCCTTTCTGTGGTGCGCAGCCTGGTGGTTGAAATCGGCGGCGAAGCCTATGCCATTGCGCTGGCGCACATCGAGCGGATGATTCGCTTGCAGCCCGAGGACATTGTGCAGCTCGAAGGGCGTCAGCACTTCTGGTATGAAAACCGCCATGTCAGCCTGGTGTCGGCCAGTCAGCTGTTGCAGAAGACTGACAAGCGCGGCGAGCAAACGGATATTGCCGTGGTGATTCTCAGCGACCGCGAACAGGTTTACGGCTTGGCGGTGGAGCGTTTCATTGGTGAGCGCACGCTGGTGGTGATGCCGCTTGACCGGCGCTTGGGCAAGGTCCGCGATGTGTCTGCCGGTGCCTTGCTGGATGACGGCACACCGGTGCTGATTCTCGACGTAGAAGACCTGTGCAGCTCAATCGGCAAGCTCCTAGGCAGCGGCAGTTTGCAGCGGGTTGACCTCCGTGAACGGCAAGCCGGAGCGGCCGCGCGCAAGCGTGTACTGGTAGTCGATGACTCACTGACAGTACGTGAGCTGGAGCGTAAATTATTGCTGGCGCGCGGCTATGATGTGGCGGTAGCCGTAGACGGTATGGATGGCTGGAATGCGCTGCGCGCCGAGTCGTTTGACCTGCTGATTACCGATATCGACATGCCGCGCATGGACGGCATCGAACTGGTCGGGCTGGTTCGACGCGACAGTCGCCTGCAGTCTCTGCCGGTCATGGTGGTGTCTTACAAAGACCGCGCCGAAGATCGCCAGCGCGGTCTGGATGCCGGGGCAGACTATTATCTGGCCAAGGCCAGCTTCCACGACGAAGCACTGCTGGATGCTGTGCAGCTACTGATTGGGGATGCGTCGCAATGAAGATAGGGATCGTCAATGACATGCCGCTTGCCGTCGAGGCGCTGCGGCGGGCGCTTGCGCACGAGCCAAGGCATCAGGTGGTGTGGGTGGCGCACGATGGTCGCGAAGCGCTGGAGTGCTGCCTGGAAAATACCCCCGACGTGGTGCTGATGGACCTGCTGATGCCGGTCATGAATGGTGTCGAGGCGACGCGGCTGATCATGGCGCAAGCGCCGTGCGCGATCCTGATTGTCACCGCCGATATTCAGCGCAATATGGGCCTGGTGTTTGAGGCCATGGGCCACGGCGCGCTGGATGTGGTGGATACGCCGAGTCTGGGCGGCCCGCAAGGGCTGGACTCCAGTACGTTGCTGCGCAAGTTGCACAACATAAGCTGGGTGATTGGCCAGCCGGATAAAAAAGCCGCGACCATTCAGGCTAAGCCCCGCGCGACTGAAAACAACAAGCGTCTGGTCGCCATTGGCGCCTCGGCGGGCGGCCCGGCCTCATTGCTGGAAGTGTTGAAGCAATTGCCGGTTACGTTTAATGCAGCCATTGTGCTGGTGCAGCATGTCGACGCCGAGTTCGCAGCGGGCATGGCCCATTGGCTGAGTAGTGAGTCGCAAATGCCGGTGCGGTTGGCGTGTGACGGTGAGTCGCCAAAACACGGTGAGGTTCTGCTGGCGGGCACCAATAATCATCTGTGTTTGCAGGCGGGTGGCCGGCTGGTTTATGCCGAAGAACCGCTTGGGCAGATATACCGGCCGTCGATTGATGTCTTTTTTGATAGCCTTGCACAGCATTGGCGCGGCGATGCGGTTGGCGTATTGCTTACTGGCATGGGCCGCGATGGCGCGCAAGGGCTGAAACACATGCGTGAGCGCGGGTTTCTCACACTCGCTCAGGACCAAAAGAGCTGTGCGGTTTACGGCATGCCCAAGGCGGCTGCCGCGATTGATGCAGCCGATGAGATTTTGCCGTTGGTCGATATCGCCCCGCGGTTGATGCGCGCGTTTGGCTAAACCATCCATCGTCTGTTGCGATGGCATTTAAATGAGTGATTTGAAGGGCGAAGTATGCGATCTGCAGTCTCGGTAAACCAAGCCGTGATGGTGCTGCTGGTGGATGATCAGGCCATGATCGGGGAGGCCGTGCGCCGCGCGTTGGTCAGCGAGCCCGGTATCGATTTTCATTTCTGCTCAGACCCGCATGAGGCCGTGGCCGTTGCGCTGCAGATACAACCGACGGTGATTCTGCAGGATCTGGTGATGCCCGGCGTCGATGGCTTGAGCCTGCTGCCGGCCTATCGCGCGGAGCCCAATCTGCGCGACGTGCCGATTATTGTGCTGTCGACCAAGGAAGACCCGCAGATCAAGTGTGCCGCGTTCAGCGCCGGCGCCAATGATTATCTGGTGAAGCTGCCGGATGTAATCGAGTTGGTCGCGCGCATTCGTTATCACTCGCGCTCCTTTCTCGCGCTGCAGCAGCGCGACGAGGCGTTTCGGGCATTGCGCGAAAGCCAGCAGCAGTTGCTCGAAGCCAATTTGGTGCTGCAACGCATGATGAAGTCGGACGGCCTGACCGGTCTGGCCAATCGCCGTCACTTCGACGAATACCTGGACATTGAATGGAAGCGCGCCACGCGCGAGAGCAGCCAGTTGTCGCTGGTGATGATCGATGTCGACTATTTCAAGAAATATAACGACCATTTCGGCCATGTTGCCGGCGACGAAGTGCTGCGCATGCTCGGCAAGGCGATGGACGCGGCCTGTAGCCGGGCCAGTGATTTGGCCGCGCGTTATGGCGGCGAAGAGTTCGTCATGGTGTTGCCCGGCACTTCGAGCGGCGGTGCGCGGTTGCAGGCCGAGAAGCTGCGACGTGCGGTTGAAGAGCTGAATATTGCCCACAACATGCCCGCAGAAGGTTCGCACGTAACCATCAGTATTGGCGTTGCGACCATGGTGCCGCAGCAAGGGCAAGATCCGGTTGGGTTGGTCGAGAAGGCTGATCAGGGGCTTTATCAAGCCAAGGCGGGCGGTCGAAATCAGGTCGGCATCGCCGATTAAGGCTTGTGCATTCACGGGCTGTCGGTGAGTTGACAGAGCAGGTATAATGTTCGGCTTTTCGAACGTTTTACCTGCGAGTGCTGCCAGCCATGGAAATCAACCCGATCCTTAATAGCATCAAGGACCTGTCCGAGCGCACCCAGACTATTCGGGGGTATCTTTGACTACGATCAAAAGCATGATCGTCTAGTTGAAGTTAACCGAGAGCTCGAAGACCCGAACGTCTGGAATGATCCCGAATACGCCCAGAATCTGGGGCGTGAACGCGCCTCACTGGCCCTGATTGTCGAAACCCTGGATGACCTCAATGGCAGCCTGGCAGATTCCCGTGATCTGCTAGAAATGGCCGCCGAAGAGGACGATCAGTCGGCTGTCGACGATGTGGCCGCTGAAGTCGAGCGCCTGCGCGGCATTCTTGAACAGCTCGAATTCCGCCGCATGTTCAGCGGCGAGATGGACGCCAACAACGCCTACCTGGATATTCAGGCAGGTTCCGGCGGTACCGAAGCCCAGGACTGGGCCAACATGCTCCTGCGCATGTACTTGCGCTGGGCAGACAAACGCGGCTTCGACGCGACCATCATGGAGCTGTCGGCCGGTGAAGTTGCCGGTATCAAAGGCGCTACCGTGCACATCAAGGGCGAGTACGCGTTTGGTTGGCTGCGCACCGAAATCGGTGTTCACCGTCTGGTTCGCAAGAGTCCGTTCGACTCGGGCAACCGTCGCCACACCTCGTTCACTGCGGTGTTTGTCTCGCCAGAAATCGATGACAACATCGAGATCGAGATCAACCCGGCAGACCTGCGCATAGACACCTATCGCTCCTCGGGCGCGGGTGGTCAGCACGTAAACACCACCGACTCGGCCGTGCGTATTACCCACGTTCCGACCAATACCGTGGTGAGCTGCCAGAACGAACGCTCGCAGCATGCGAACAAAGACACCGCGATGAAAATGTTGCGGGCCAAGCTGTACGAGCAGGAAGTGCAGAAACGCAACGCAGCCTCTCAAGTGCTGGAAGACTCCAAGTCCGACATCGGCTGGGGCCACCAGATTCGTTCTTACGTACTCGACCAGTCGCGGATCAAGGATTTGCGCACCAACATCGAGAACAGTAACTGCGATGCGGTGCTTGATGGCGACCTCGATGAGTTCATCGAAGCCAGTCTGAAACAGGGCTTGTAAGGCGACATAAGCGAAGTTGGCTGGTTATCCCGGCTAACTTCGCTGTTTGGCGCTGAATTGCGGCGCTGAATAACCACGCAATGTAGGTTGGGCTAAGCTGTGCTAGGTCCAACGAGCGGCGCTGCATTTGCGTAGGAGACCGGCCGGCTGGCCGGATGTTGAGCATCGCTGCGCTCAGCAAGAACCTACGAATACAGGAATAGACGAAAACCATGAGCGACCAACACATCGACACGAATGAACTGCAACAGGAAGAGAACAAGCTGATTGCCCAGCGCAAGGAAAAACTTGCCGCCGCGCGTCAGCAGGGTAATGCCTTCCCGAACGATTTCCGCCGTGACAGCTACTGCGCGGACTTGCAGAAACAGTACGTCGATAAGACCAAGGAAGAGCTGGCCGAAGCCGCTATTCCGGTCAAGGTTGCCGGTCGCATCATGCTTAACCGTGGCGCCTTCATGGTGCTGCAAGACATGACCGGGCGCATTCAGGTTTACGTCAACCGTAAAACCCTGCCGGAAGAAACCCTGGCAGCGGTTAAAACCTGGGATCTGGGTGACATCATTGCCGCTGAAGGCACGCTGGCACGCTCCGGCAAGGGCGATCTTTACGTTGAAATGAGCAACGTGCGCCTGCTGACCAAGTCGCTGCGTCCGCTGCCAGACAAGCACCACGGCCTGACCGACACCGAACAGCGCTATCGTCAGCGTTACGTCGACCTGATCGTTAACGAAGAAGTGCGTCAGGATTTCCGCGTGCGTTCGCAGGTGATTGCGCACATTCGCAAGTTCCTCGCCGAACGTGACTTCCTCGAAGTTGAAACGCCAATGCTGCAAACCATCCCGGGCGGCGCGGCGGCGACCCCGTTCGAGACCTTCCATAACGCGCTGGACATGCCGATGTACCTGCGTATTGCGCCTGAGCTTTATCTCAAGCGCCTGGTTGTTGGCGGCTTCGAGCGCGTGTTCGAGATCAACCGCAACTTCCGTAACGAAGGTGTCTCTACGCGTCACAACCCGGAATTCACCATGCTTGAGTTCTATCAGGCGTACGCCGACTACGAAGACAACATGGACCTCACCGAAGAGCTTTTCCGTGAGTTGGCGCAGTTGGTGCTGGGCACCACCGATGTGCCGTATCAGGGCAAGGTTTTCCACTTTGGCGAGCCGTTTGCGCGGATGTCGGTATTCGACTCGATCCTCAAGTACACCGACGTCACTGCCGAGCAGTTGCAGGACATCGACGTGGCCCGTGAAATCGCCAAGAAGGCCGGTGCCAAGGTGCTCGGTTTTGAAGGTCTGGGCAAATTGCAGGTGATGATTTTCGAAGAACTGGTCGAGCACAAGCTGGAGCAGCCGCACTTCATCACTCAGTATCCGTTCGAAGTGTCGCCGCTGGCGCGCCGTAACGATCAGGACCCAAGCGTCACTGACCGTTTCGAGCTGTTCATTGGTGGCCGCGAAATCGCCAACGCCTATTCCGAGCTTAACGATGCGGAAGATCAGGCTGAGCGTTTCATGGCGCAGGTCGCGGATAAGGATGCCGGCGACGACGAAGCCATGCACTACGATGCCGATTTCGTCCGTGCGCTCGAATATGGTATGCCGCCAACTGCGGGTGAGGGCATTGGTATCGACCGTCTGGTGATGCTGTTGACTGACGCGCCGTCGATCCGTGACGTGATTCTGTTCCCGCACATGCGTCCGGAAAGCTGAGCAGCCTCATGCAGTCTTCTGCCTGACTCGCTTATTCGAATTAGCAATTAAAGCTAAAAACAAAAAACCGCCAGCGCTGGCGGTTTTTTGTTTTTAGCGGTTACAGTTGGCTCACCCGATAAAAACAAAAATATGTACTGATGCTTCACTTTAAGGAGATCTGCTGTGATCCCTACACTCAACACGCCCAAAGCCAAAACGGTTGCCGATACGCTGCAGTACCAGGGTCGCAAGGCCAGCCGGGCTGGCAGTGAATTACGCCGCCAGGCGATTCTTGATGCGACCATGCGCCTTATAGTCCGTGAAGGCGTGCGTGCGGTGCGCCATCGGGCAGTTGCTGCCGAAGCGCAAGTGCCGCTATCGGCCACCACCTATTATTTCGATGATATCGACGACCTGATCAGCGACACCTTCACTCAGTTTGTCGAGCAAAGCGCGGCCAACCTTGAAGCCTATTGGTCGCAGACTGAAACCCGGCTTTTTGCCAGCTTGAAAGCCCGTGGTGAATGCCCGAATGAGCGTCAGGTGCTAGCTGACGAGTTGGCGCAGATCGCCCTCGACTACGTGGTGATGCAACTGACCACACGGCGCGATCAGCTGATTGCCGGGCAGGCGTTCTATCACGCCGCGTTGTTCAATCCCGGCCTGCATGAGCTATGGCGCGCGCACCGCAAGATGGTGCTGTTTGGCGTGAGCAAATTCTTTGAGGCTCTGGGCTCGGATCAGCCATTCGAAGACTCAAGGTTGCTGATGCCGGTCATTCTGCAAATGGAATATCAGGGCCTTATCGACGGCGTCGAAGTACTGGACAAGTCCGCGATGCTGGCCATTCTCAAGCGCCACATGTATCTGGTGTTGAAGCTGGCCTGAACCGTTTAATCCGCGCCCGTGGATTTTTTTGCTGGTTTTTGTGCGGGTAACCGCTCTTCGCGACCGTTTATCGGCTATTTTGTAACTGCATGCTTTGATAGTGGCGGTTGCTATCCAGTGCAACTGTCCAATGTCAGGGTAATCAGCTGCACCGTGCGTATTGCTTTGCCAACTCGTTTTCAGAAGGAGAGCTGAATGAAGGCCTGGCGTGTGATGGTCGCGTTATCATTCATATTGTTGAGTGGCTGCCTGGTAACGTTCAAAGATCCGATTCCGGCCAACGAGGCTGCCCCGATTCCGCTGCTGGGCGACTGGGCGCGCAAGGATGAATGGGGCGAGATGCAGTATCTCGAAATCAGCCGCGCCGGCTCCAATACCTACAAGGCGCGAACCTACGAGAACAGCCCGGACAATCTGGAGAGCATGCAGGAATTTGGTTTTACCGTGGCCCATCACGGTAAGCGCTGGTATCTGTCCACCGGTTTGCCGAAACGTCTGGGGGCAAACTTTGCGATTGGCGGCTTCGAGCTGACCAATGATAGCGAGCTGGTATTGTATGCTCTGGATGTCGAGCGCATGCTGCAAGAGCTTGACGATGGCCTGTGGCAAGGTGAACGGGTCGACATGCCAATCGGCGAAGGGTTGTTGATCACCTCGCCAATGGAAAAAGTATTCGCCTACCTGAACGATCCGGCCAACTCTGATGTGTTTGTCGAGGTCGGCCGTTATCAGCGTACCAGCGAGTGATTGTGTGGGTGTGAGGTCGTGAGAGAGCAATGAACAGTCATGTAGGTTTGGACGATTACCAATTAGTCGTCCGCGCACTGTCCGACCGGATTGTAGAGGCGCAAACCCCGATCCGCGTGCTGGATGCGGTGAAGTGGGACGAAAACGTACGCAACGAGTTCCTCAAACACAAAGGCAAGGCGCTGCCGCAGGTTGATCGTGATTACTACGTCAATCGCCCGCTGGCGTTTGATACCGCCGCGAAGAAACTCGAATTTCAGAACATCGAACGCGATGTCACCCGCCAGTTGGGGCAGTTCAACCCGGTTGGCCAGATCATGCGCCGCATGTGCCGTGAATACCGCATGGTTATTCGCATGCTCGAAGCGCGCGGCACCGAAGACTTTGGCCTTATCTCGCAGGAACTCTACGGCGCGGCCTCGGATGCCTTCCATGCCGGTGACCCGACTCTGGCCGATCTCGGCGTAATGTTCTCGGGTTTTCTGAATAACATCGACAAACGCGGTGACCTCAAGGATGAGGCGAAAGATCTGGACGCTAAAACGGCGGTCGATCTGCTCCAGCATCGTCTGAACAAGGTGTTCGGCGAGCATGAAGACACGATTCGCGTGTTCGAGTCCGACGGCATTCTCGCCGACGCAGCCGCAGGCGCCGACTACATCAAGATCCGCACCGATGCCATGTTCAACGAGCGCGATGTGCGTGCGCTTGAAGTGCACGAAGGGCTGGTGCATGTGGCAACGACCCTGAATGGTCAGAACCAGCCGATCTGTACCTTTCTGGCCAAAGGTCCACCTTCATCAACAGTTACGCAGGAAGGCCTGGCGATTCTGATGGAAGTCATCACCTTCGCCTCGTATCCGACCCGTTTGCGCAAGCTGACCAACCGCACTCGCGCCATTCACATGGCCGAGGAGGGCGCTGATTTCCTTCAGGTATTCGACTTCTACCGTGAGCAGGGATTCAGCATGGAAGAGAGCTACAGCAATGCCAACCGGGCATTCCGTGGCTCTACGCCGACTGGCCTGCCGTTCACCAAGGACCTTTCGTACCTGAAAGGCTTCATCATGATCTACAACTACATTCAGCTCGCTGTGCGCAAAGGCAAGCTGGAGCAGATTCCGCTGCTGTTCTGCGGCAAGACCACCCTCGAAGATATGCGCACACTGCGCCAGCTGGTCGATGAAGGGCTGGTGGTGCCGCCCAAGTATCTGCCGCCGCAGTTCAGCGACTTGAACTCACTGTCGGCGTGGATGTGCTTCTCAAACTTCCTCAATCACCTGAGCCTGGAAAGAATCGAGGCCGATTACGCCAACATCCTCTGAGGCGGGTGGCGGGCCACTGCGCCGGAGTGCCTGTTTAAAATGCTCATTTACTCATCGTGAACAGCGCTTTTTAACAAGTACGCCGGCTGGGCTGCGCGCGTTGCATCCTTGGCGGTTGATTTATATCAATCGTAACCATTTAAAGTGTGAACTTTGGGGCAGCGCTGGCTTCAATATTTACCCTTGCTTTGGAAGCCTGGAATTTTAATATGGATATTATAAATGTATAGCGGTGAGAAATTTAACAGCATTACCCATTTGGTCGGTGCTGTTTTTTCGTTGGTGGGGCTGGGCGCGCTGATTGCTGTTGGCGTTATGCTGAAAGATTTAAAGCTAACCCTTAGTTATGCAGTTTTTGGTTTTGCTCTGGTTGTTTTGTATGTGTGTTCCACGCTGTATCACAGCTTCTACCTGCCGACACTCAAGCGAATTTTTCGCAAGCTCGATCACGTGGCGATCTACCTGCTGATCGCAGGGACCTACACGCCGTTCATGCTGGTTTCGCTGGAGCACAGTCATGGGCTTGAGCTGCTGATCTTTGTCTGGTCGATGGCGGTGGTCGGGATCTGTATCGATGTATTCAAAAAGAACCGGGTCGAGATTCTGCAAATAAGTATTTATTTGATAATGGGCTGGACTTGCGCGCTGGAATTAACCGCCTTGAAGCAGGCGTTGCACGCAGCGGGTTTTTATTGGTTAGTGGCGGGTGGATTGTTTTATACCGTCGGTATTATTTTTTATGTGTTGGATGAAGTTATAAGTCTCCGGCACAGTCATGGTATTTGGCACCTGTTTGTATTGTTAGGCTCGATGTCACACTTCATTTCCATTATTGGTTATGTTCGATAGTATTGCCTGACCCGCACGGTCTCTGACCCAGTCAATCCGGTGCCTGCACACAAGGACGCTCTATGGACAGCCATCAACTCGAGTACGAAATCATCGGCAGCTCGGCGCAGTGCGTCGAGATCATTCTGGATCCGGGTGAAACGGTGATTGCCGAGGCCGGGATGATGAACTACATGACCGAAGATGTGCGTTTCGAGACCCGCATGGGGGATGGTTCCGCGACGGGTGTGCTGGGCAAGTTGTGGAGCGCCGGCAAGCGTATGGTCACCGGCGAGTCGCTGTTCATGACGCACTTCTCCAATGACGGCAAGACGCAAGCACGGGTGGCGTTTGCAGCCCCTTATCCAGGCACGGTGGTGCCGATCTCGTTGGCGGATGTTGGCGGCACGTTGCATTGCCAGAAGGATGCGTTTCTGTGTGCAGCCCGCGGCACCTCGATTGGCATCAGTTTCAGCAAGCGTCTTGGCGCCGGATTCTTTGGCGGTGAGGGCTTCATCCTGCAAAAACTCGAAGGCGACGGTCTGGTGTTTGTGCATGCGGGCGGCGCGGTCATCCGCAAAGAGCTGAACAATCAGACGCTACGTCTCGATACTGGTTGTTTGGTGGCGTTCAGTGAGGGCATTGATTACAACATCAAGCTGGCGGGCGGCCTGAAAAGCATGTTGTTCGGCGGCGAGGGCATCTGGCTGGCTACGCTCAAGGGCACTGGCACCGTATGGATTCAAAGCCTGCCATTTTCCCGGCTGGCCGAGCGCGTTTACGAGGCCACCTACAAGGCCCGCGAGGAAGTGCGCACAGGTGGCAAATAATGCGCCTCGTCTGGCTGCTGGCGCTGTTGCTGCTGCAAGGCTGCAGCGAGTTGCTGTTCTATCCCGATAAGCATCTGGCCTACACACCGACTGCTGCCAAACTTGAATACCGTGATGTCAGCCTTGTGGCCGCCGACGGTACGCGCTTGAGCGCATGGTGGCTGCCGGCCAAGGCGGGGACCGATGTGC
>MDTG01258398.1_pt1 | contig 23564 bp, 23 predicted proteins | sample 811421 | NCBI WGS metagenome assembly MDTG01 (sample SAMN05326645, study PRJNA326480) | marine metagenome | isolation source: seawater | place: Pacific Ocean: South East | collected 2011
AAAAGAAACAACTTTAAGAGAAACTGATACATTTACTTCTCAAAATATAGAAATACCAGGAGATTTTTCTTCTTCTGCTTTCTTTATTGTTGCAGCTTTAATTTCAAAAAATTCTGATATTACCCTTAAAGAAGTTGGTATGAATCCTTCTAGAATTGCTCTTTTAAATAAATTAATGGAAATGGGTGGAGATATCCAAGTATTCAATCACTCTTCCTTTGGGAAAGAACCCATTGCAGACGTGCATGTAAAAAGTTCTGATCTAACCTCTTGTGAAGTGACATCGGATGACGTCCCAAATTTAATTGATGAGCTTCCTGTATTATTCATTGCAAGTTCTTTTGCGGAGGGTATTTCAAGTTTCAATAAGATAGAAGAATTAAAGTATAAAGAAAGTAACAGGCTAAAAGCTATGCAAGATGGCTTAGATCAAATGAAGATAAAAAACTTTCTGGATGGAAATATTTTTTGTATTAAAGGTATGGGCAAAGATTACAAATCACCAAATTTTATAGCTGAGACTTACTACGATCATAGGATTGCCATGTCTTTTGCTATAGCTGGTTTGAATAGTAGTTCATCTATTGAAATTGCTTCGCCAGAGAGTATCAACACATCTTTTCCAGAATTTATCGAACTTGGTAAAAAGCTTGGATTCAATTTTGAAATTATTTAAAAATATAATAACTATAGATGGTCCTGGTGGTGTAGGGAAAGGGACTCTTGCATTTTCTTTAGCTGAAAGGTTAGGGTGGAATGTTCTTGATAGCGGTCTTCTATATAGACTTGTTGGGTATTTAAGCTCTAGAGAAGGATTAAAGACTGCACAAGAAATTGTTCAATTTCTAAATAAATCAAAAATCAAACTCATCACAAATCTTAACGATGGTATTTGTGAAATAGACTTTAACGGTAAAGTCCTAGGGAAAGAGCTTAGAAATGAAAATATAGCTTCTAAAGCATCGGAACTTGCTAAAAAAGAAGAAATTAGAAATGCGATATTCAAAATTCAAAGGGATGCTTATGATCCTGAAAAAGGCCTTATTGCAGACGGTCGAGATATGGGAACCAATATTTTTCCTGAAGCAGCTTTGAAGGTTTTTCTTCAGGCATCTCCTGAAGTTAGAGCAGAAAGAAGGGCGAATCAGTTGAAAGAAAAGGGCATGAGAGTTATCATGCACGACCTTTTAGAGCTAATCCAGAAGAGGGATGAAGAAGATATGAATAGAAAAATATCCCCTTTAAAACCCGCTGAAGATTCACTAATACTTGATACAAGTAATTTGAGTATCAATGAAGTAGAAGAAAAAGTAATGGAGTATTTTAAAAAATTATGACAGAAACAGCATTTGAAAAACTTTTAGACGAAAGCCTTACAACTTTGAACTTTGAACAAGGGGCATTAATTTCTGGGGTTATAGTTGACTTAACTTCAGATTGGGTAACTGTCCATGTAGGTTTAAAGTCCGAATCACTTATTCCTAGAACAGAGTTTTTAGCAGATGAAGCAGATGGTGAGCTTTCTATAGGTGATGAAGTGAAAGTTTCACTCGAAGCCGTTGAAGACGGACACGGTTCTACTAGAGTATCTAGAATAAGAGCAATGCACGATGAAAGTTGGAAAAACCTTGAAGCAGCATTAGAAAACGGTGAATTAATAAAGGGTTACATTTCTGGAAAAGTCCGTGGCGGCATGACTGTCGATGTTGCCGGTGTAAGAGCTTTTCTTCCAGGTTCTTTGGTAGATTCAAGACCTATGGACAGTTTTGATCATCTAGAAAAGACTTTTCAAGATTTCAAGGTTATTAAGCTCGATAAAGAGAAAAGCAATGTCGTTCTTTCTAGAAAAGCGGTTCAAGAAGATCTAAATTCAGAAGAAAGAGAGAAGATTTTCGCTACCATCCAAGAAGGCTCGTTAATTGCTGGCACAGTAAAAAACTTAACTGATTATGGAGCATTTGTAGATCTCGGAGGAGTTGATGGCTTACTACATATTACTGATATTACTTGGAAAAGAATAAATCATCCATCAGAAGTCCTTAATGTCGGCGATAAGCTTGATTTTAAAGTAACTAATTTTGATAAAGAAAAGTTAAGAATTTCTCTTGGGCTAAAACAATTATCTAGTGATCCTTGGGAAAATATAAAAGATACTTTCCCAATTAATTCAATCCATAAAGCCAAAGTTTCTAGTATTGCTGAATATGGATTTTTTGCAGAATTAGATTCAAATACAGAAGGGCTAGTTCACATTTCTGAAATTGATTGGACCAATAAAAGCCTTCACCCGTCCAAAGTAGTCTCTTTGGGAGACGAAGTTGATGTAATGGTTTTAGAAATTGATATAGAAAAAAGAAGAGTTTCTCTGGGAATGAAACAGTGCCAAGAAAATCCTTGGCTAACTTTTTCTGAAAATAATAGCTTAGGAGATATTGTTAAAGGCAAGGTAAGGTCAATTACTGATTTTGGAATGTTTATAGGACTTGATGGAAATATTGATGGACTTGTTCACTTGTCTGACCTATCTTGGAATCAAGCTGAAGAAGATGCAGTTAAATCTTTTGCAAAAGGTCAAGAAGTGGAAGCTGTTATCCTTGGAATGGATCCTCATAAAGAAAGAATTTCATTAGGTATTAAACAGTTGTCTGAAGATCTTTTCGACACATTTGCTAAAAACAACCCTAAAGGCACAGAACTTACTGGTCCAGTAATTTCAATAGGAGAAGACTCTATCTTTGTAAGCTTAGCTGATGATGTAATTGGAAAAATAAAAAACAAGGAATTTAAAGATAACCTTCCTTCCGAGGGAGACAGTATAAACTCTCTTGTCACCTCAATTGATAGAAAAAATAGACATCTTAACTTGTCTGTCTATGCTTTAGAAAAATCTCAAGAAAAAGAGTTAATCAAGGAGAATATTTCCAAAAATAAACAAATTGAATCGGAAACTAAAACTTCTATAGGCGACCTTATTCAAGAAGAGCTGGATGAGTCTTCTAAAGACTAAATGAAAAAATCTGTCTTTATTTCTTTACTTTCTGAAAACCTTCAAGATTACAACGAAATAGATGTAAGTCTTTCAGCGGACTTAATCCAAAAAGTAATTATTGATTCTTTAAAAAAAAGAGATAGAGTCGAAATAAGAGGCTTTGGATCCTTTTGTATTAGAGATAGAAAATCTATAAGAGCAAGAAATCCGAAATCAGGTCAGTCTATTGAGTTACCAAAAAGGTCCATACCCTATTTTAGAGCTTCAAAATTATTAAAACAAAGAATAAATTAGATTGTGTTAAAATCTTAAAATGAAATATTTTTATTTCATTTTATTATCAGTACTTGTCTTATTCTTTTTTATATTCGCAAATCTAAATTCAGACTTAATTGCATTGGATTTGTTTTTTGTGAAATTTGAGGGTGTATCTATTGGGTACTCTATGATTTCTTCTATTCTTGCTGGAGCAATCATTTCTTTATTTCTTCAGTTACCTAGGTTGCTTAAACGAAACCCAAAAGTTCTTTCTAATAAAAAAGATGAAAATCCTTAAACCTAAGCAAATTATTATAGCTTTGGATTTTGATTCCGCCGAAGAAGCAAGTGCCATAACAAAACTATTAGATCCAGAAATTTTTAGATTAAAGGTTGGAAAACAAATATATGCTGGCGAAGGACCTAAAATTTTAGAAAATTTGAATAAACAAGGTTTTGATATCTTTTTAGACTTAAAGCTTCATGATATTCCTAATACAGTATACAAAGCATTGAAAAACCTTTTTAATCAGAAACTCTGGATGACAAATATCCATCTTCTTGGAGGAGAAGAAATGATACAGGCTGCAAGAGAAGCTAAAGATGATACGAAAAGTGAAACTTTGCTTATTGGAGTTACTGTCCTTACAAGCCTAGAAGCAAATAATATTAAAAATATGGGGTTTAGTGTTCAAATTCCTGAATTAGTCAAAATTCTCTCAAAGAGCGCTAAACAAAATAATATTGATGGTGTCGTTTGCTCAGCTAAAGAAGTTCTTGGAATTAAAGAAAGTTATGGTAAAAATTTTGTCACCGTAACTCCAGGCATAAGGATTCAGCAAGGTAATGATGATCAATCTCGAGTAGCAACTTTAGTGGAAGCTACAAAAAATGGCGCAGATTATATTGTCCTCGGAAGAGAAATAACTGCTTCGAAGAATGTTTCTAAAATGATAAAAAAAGTTGAATCATATATAATTTAACCTATGGATAATAATTGGCATATAGTTAAAGAAGACGATAGGTATGTTGTTTTAGATAATAACTCTTTATCAAAACTTGTACCCAGCATAACTAAGCTAAACCCAAATAAAAGTACATCTGGCCACAAGCATGCAGGCCAAGAAGAAGTTTATGTTTTTTATAAAGGAACGGGAATAATGCAAATAGATGACTCAAAATTTGAGGTTAAGCAAGGAGACGTTATTCCAGTTCCTGATGGTGCATTTCACAGAGTTTTTAATGAATCCATAGAAGTTTTAGAATTTGCTGCAATATTTAATGGTGAAAGGCATACAGAAGATAAGCCAAATTAGCAAAACCTATATTTCAAAATATCTTGTAATAGCTTTTTTTTTAATTCTATTACTCTTATATTCTTCTATTACAAGGACAGAGTCATATGCCGTCGCATCTAGACACCATCTTGCTACTGATGTTGGAATAAAGGTTTTAGAAGAAGGTGGAAACGCAATTGATGCTGCAGTCGCAGTGGCTTTTGCTCTAGCCGTTGTAAATCCCTCGGCAGGTAATCTTGGTGGTGGCGGATTTATGCTAATACATTTAGCAGAAAATAAAGAAACATTTTCCATTGACTATAGAGAACGCGCTCCTGTGAAGTCTTATGAAAAAATGTTTCAGGATAGCGATGGAAAAGTAATAAAAGATTTAAGTTTAAATTCAATTTTGGCTTCAGGAGTTCCTGGGACAGTATCAGGTATGTTTTACGTATCGGAGATGTTCGGAACAATTGACATTAAATCTTTAATAAAACCATCAATTGATTTAGCAAGAGAAGGTTTTGTTTTATCTGATTTTCAGGCAAAAAATTTAAATAAATACAAACAAAAGTTTTCTAAAAATAAAGAGGCAAAAAAAATTTTTTCAAGACCAGAAGGATTTGCTAAGGGAGATATTTTGGTTCAGAAAAATTTGAGCAAAACCCTTAAAAGAATTTCTCAAAATGGAAAAGAGGATTTTTACTCAGGAGAAACAGCTAAAAGAATTTCAAATTTCTTCGAAGAGAATGGAGGCATCTTGAGTTTCGAAGACTTGAGACAATATAAACTAAGGATATTAAAACCAGTTTGTGGAAGCTATAGGCATTATGAAGTTTGTTCTATGGCTCCACCCAGTTCTGGCGGAATTGCATTAGTTCAGATTTTAAATATCCTTGAAAACGTTAATTTGAATTCATTTGAGCATAACTCAGAAGAGTATTTAAAAATTTTAATTTCTGCCATGGATTATGCTTATAAAGACAGAGCTGAATACCTTGGAGATCCGGATTTCTATAATGTACCCCAAGACTTTCTCACATCAAAAAAATATGCAGAAAAAATTTTTCAGGAAATTAAAGAAAAAAAATCACCTACAAAATCAGGTGTTTATTTGATTGAAGGAGAAGAAACAACTCATTTTTCGATTTTAGATAAATGGGGAAATGTAGTAAGTAATACCTATACATTAAATACTGCATACGGATCGGGAATAATCCCAACGGGAACAGGAATTTTAATGAATAATGAAATGGATGATTTTTCATCAAAACCTGGGTATCCAAACGCCTATGGCTTGATAGGGTCAGATGCAAATAAAATAGAGCCAAAAAAAACTCCACTTTCCTCAATGTCTCCTGTAATAGTTTTTCATGATAAAAAACCTTTTTTAATAACCGGGTCACCAGGAGGTTCAACAATAATTACTAGCGTATTACAAGAAATTTTAAATGTAATAGATTTTCAAATGTCATTAGAGGAATCTTCAAAAAAAAGCAGAATACATTTTCAGCACCTTCCTGATGTGTTATTTCATGAACAACTTGATATTAGTCTTGTAAAATCTTTAAAAAAAGATAAAAAACTTATTAATAGAAAATTAGGTGAAATTCATTCCATTCTAGTGAAAAAAGATGGAATTGAAGCATTTTCTGATGAAAGACGACCAGATGGGAAAGCAAGCACAGTTTATAAATAGAAAATTACTGTTCGATAAAAGTATAGATCTTCCGGAATCATCAGGAGTTTATAAGTTTTATAATTCAAAAAATGAAATCATATACATTGGAAAAGCTAAAAATATCAAGAATAGAGTCAAGAGTTATCTTAATATTAGAAAAGGAGAGGGTAAAAGGATAGCTAAACTAAAATCTTCAATAAAATATATTGAAACAATAATTACAAAAACAGAATCCGACGCTTTAATTTTAGAACAAGGTTTAATTTCAAAAAAACGACCTCCATTTAATATTCAATTCAAAGATGATAAATCTTATCCAGCAATTCATTTATCTACCTCGAAAGAATATCCGGCGATTTATGTTTCAAGACAAAAGAATCCTGCAAATACTGTTTTTGGTCCTTATGCAAATGTTGGAGCTATGAGACTAAACGTCAGCCTAATAAGGTCATTATTTAAAATAAGGAACTGCAAGGATATTAATTTTAAAAATAGATCTCGCCCATGTATTGAGTATCAAATGAATAGGTGTTCAGCACCTTGTGTCGGTAACATTTCTAAAGATGACTACGCATATGATGTAAAAAATACAATTAATTTTCTTTCTGGCGACACAAAAAATATTGTATTAGATCTTCAAAAAAAAATGGATTTTTACTCCAAAAAAAAAGACTATGAGAGAGCTGCAATTTACAGAGATAAAGTTCAATCAATTCGGGATACTCAAAAAAAACAAAATGTTTTAACAGGATTTGAAGATTTAGATGTTTTTGTCATAAAAAGAAATAAATTTAGTTGTTGTCTTAGCGTCCTCAGAATTGAAGAGGGTTGGATTACAAGCTCTCAAAATTTTTACCCAGATTCAAAAGATAATATATCTGATCAAGAACTTTTATCAGCTTTCATAGAAAGTTATGTGATTGAAAATAAAAAAAGAGGAATGTTAAATCTGCTTTACCAAGGCGAAATCTTAAAAGAAACAAAAGATTTTTTAATAGATTTAACACCTCTAAAGATAGTTATCCATAAACCAAACAAGCAAAATAAGAATTTAATTGATATTTGCATGTCTCAGGCTGAAGATGCATTGTCGAGAAACAATAATTTTTCTTGGATTCAAAATTGTTTAGAGTCTCTTGCAAGCTTTTTACAATTAAAAAGTATCAATAAGCTTGAAGGTTTTGATATCAGCCATACTTCAGGAAAAAACGTTTCGGCTTCCTGTGTATCCATAACTAAAGATGGGCCTAACAAAAAAGATTATAGGATTATGAATCTTAAAAAAGATTTTAACAATGATTATCTAGCTTTAAGCGAAGCTATTCAAAGGAGATGTAAAAACTTACAAAATAATGATTTAGATCTTCCAGAAGTAATCTTATTAGATGGAGGTAAAGGTCAATTAAATACTGTTAAAAAAAATCTTGATGAAAGGTTTTTAGAAAAAATAAAATTTATTTCAGTTTCGAAAGGGCCTAACAGAAATGAAAAATATGATTTTTTGCATGATGGCTTAAATAGTCATGAGCTAAAGAATACAAAAGAAATATCAAAACTGCTTCAATTAGTAAGAAACGAATCTCATAGATTTGCAATTAATCATCATAGAAAAAGAAGGTCCAAAGAAATGTTTTCATCTAACTTAGACGAAATAGATGGATTAGGCCCAAAATTAAAAATAAGTTTAATTAGACATTTTGGAGGTATAGATAAAGTTATCGAAGCTTCGCTGGATGATTTAATATCAGTACCAGGTATAGGAGAAATCAAAGCAAAAAAAATTTATTCTTTCTTAAAAAAATAAAAATGAATCTGCCTAATTTTTTATCACTCTCAAGAATATTTCTTTTATTTCCTATAATTATTTCATTTGAATATAATTTTTACTTATTCTCAGTAATTACTTTTATTATTGCTTCAATGACAGATTATTTGGATGGTTTTATAGCCAGAAAAAATAATTTAACAACTCAATCCGGAGCTTTACTTGATTTACTTGCAGACAAAATCTTTGTTTCAACTTTATTAATTTGGCTAACCTACAAACTTGATAGTCAATTAATTTTAATAAGTTCAATATTAATTATCACCAGAGAAATTTCTATTAGCTATTTAAGGATTTTCATGATTTCTCGTTCCAGACAAATCAACGACTTAAAATCTGATTTTCTAGGAAAACTTAAAACCACCTTACAAATGACTGGGATTGGATTTACTCTGATCGTTCCAATTTCTATGGATCTCATTTCCAATATCAGTATTGCATTTATCTTTTTAAGCGCAATAATTTCTTGGTACTCATTCATTAAATATTTAAATAAATGGGTTAAAAAAAATTAAAATTACAAACATTAGAAATTGGCGACATAAAATAATTTATAATGTTTTCAATGCAAGATGATCTAGAAAATATATCACTTAAAGAATTCTCTTTATTGGATGTTTATAACGCTTTTAAAAAGTATAGTTATTTGTTTTATATCCTTGTTCCCAGTGGATTTATCATAGCTTTTATTACATCTTCCTTATTAACCCCACTCTATTCATCAGACATACTAATCGCAAATAATAGTGAAACAGACGATTCTTCATCATCAGCGCTTGGAGGTCTGGCATCCCTCGCTGGGATACAACTGCCACAGGCAAATAGCAAGGCTGTATCTAGCCTTGCTATGTTAAATTCAAGAACATTTCTGAAATCATTTATCAAAGAATATGAACTTAAAGAAAAACTATTTCCAGAAGAGTGGAATGAAACTTCAAACACATGGTCTGAGAGGGAGCCTTCAGATATTGGGGCAGTGGGAAAATTAAAAGAAATACTGGATATTAAAAAAAAGGAAGGCGGATTGGTAGAAATCATAGTGACAACCTATGATTCAGATCTTTCTGTACTTATTGCCAATAATATTGTCTTTTACTTTAATGACTATATGAGAAAGGCTGCTATTGAAGAATCAGAACAACTTATAAAGTTTTTGGAGAAAGAAGTTGTTAGTTCGTCTCTTACCGAAGTAAAGGCAAGAATTTTTTCTTTGATTAAAGAAAATATTGCAGAGAAATCTCTAGCAAATGTAAGACAAGAATTTGTTTACAAAATAGTAGATGAAGCATACAAATCAAACTATCCTAGCTATCCAAACAAATTTCAAATTAATATTATAGGAGCTATTCTAGGTTCATTCCTTGCCGCATTGTTTAGTTTGATCCTATATTTTTTTAGAAATCTCAATTAATTTTTAGTCTGCCTAAATCATTATGAAAAAAGTAAAAAACTCTGCAGGAGAAGACCCCATAATTGGCATAATGGGTTTGGGCTATGTTGGTCTTCCATTAGCAGTTGAATTTTCAAATATCTATCAAACTATCGGATTCGACATTAATAAAAAAAGAATTAACCAATTAAAAAAGGGTAATGACAAGACAAATGAAATAAAAGAGAAGCATTTACTAAATAAAAAGTTATTTTTTACTTCGAGTGTTAATGACCTTTATAAATGTAATACATTTATTGTTACTGTACCTACACCAATCACTAAAGATAAAAAACCAGACTTAACTTTTCTAAAAAAGGCAAGTGAGATGACTGGCAAACATTTAAAAAAAAATGATGTTGTGATTTTTGAATCAACTGTTTATCCAGGTGTTACTGAAGATTTTTGTATACCTATTATAGAAAAAACCTCTGGTTTAAAATTTAATGTCGATTTTTATGCTGGTTACAGCCCCGAAAGAATTAACCCAGGAGATAAAAAACATAGAATTACAAATATAAAAAAAGTTACGTCAGGTTCTAATGAAGAAAGTGCTTTGTATGTTGATAATTTATACAAATCAATAATTAAAGCAGGAACTTATAAAGCAAAAGATATTAAAACTGCTGAAGCTGCAAAAGTTATTGAAAATACTCAAAGGGATATAAATATTGCTTTAATGAACGAATTCTCTATGGTTTTTAATAAAATTGGTCTTGATACTCAATCAATCCTTGAGGCTGCCCAAACAAAGTGGAATTTTTTACCTTTTAAACCTGGGCTTGTTGGAGGTCATTGTATTGGAGTTGACCCTTACTATCTTGCTTATAAATCGATAAAAAGTGGCCATACTCCAGAAATGATACTTTCTGGGCGAAAGATTAATGATCATATGTCTAAGTTTGTTTCAAAAGAAATTTTAAATTTAATGCGATATAGAAATATAAGCCTTAAAGAAGCAAAAGTTTTGATTATGGGATTTGCTTTTAAAGAGAATTGTCCAGACCATAGAAATACAAAAATTTATGACCTTTATAACAACCTTTGTAAAAAAGTCTCAAAGGTAGATATTTATGATCCTTTAATAGATATAAAAGATGCAAAAAAAAGTTATGATGCAAACTTCATTATCAAAGTTCCCAAAAAATTTTATGACTCGATAATAATTGCTGTACCTCATTCTATTTTTGTAGATTTTGGAAAAAATGACTTTGAAGAATATCTTAAACAAAATCATATAATTTATGATTTGAAAAATCTTTTCAATAATTCCAAAAACTTTTATAGGCTTTAGTTGAAAAATTTTAGTTATTACATTAACCATCTAAAAAAAAATCAATATTCTTGGTTAATTACAGGAGCAGGGGGATTTATTGGTTCCAATCTAGTTAATTTTTTACTCAATTTAAATCAAAAAATAGTCGGACTAGATAACTTTTCTTTGGGAATCAAAGGTGAGCTATTAGAAATAATAAGCAGATACAATAAAAACTTATTCACTCTCATTGAAGGCGACATCATAGATAAAAATACTTGTATTTCAGCTTTAAAAGATGTTGATTTTGTACTGCACCAAGCTGCCTTAGGCTCTGTTCCAAGATCAATTTCTGATCCATTTAGCTCAAATGAAGCAAATATTTCTGGATTTTTAAATATGCTCATTTCAGCAAGAGACTCTAATATTAAAAATTTTATTTATGCTAGTTCTAGCTCCACCTACGGAGATCATGAAGCTTTACCAAAGGTAGAAAGTGTAATTGGGAAACCAAAAAACCCTTATTCTATTACTAAATTTGTAAATGAACTTTATGCAGATACTTTTGCAGAGCATTATAATTTTAAAACAATCGGCTTGAGATATTTTAATGTTTTTGGCCCCCGACAAAGAGAAAATGGAGATTATGCTGCGGTTATCCCAAAATGGATTAAAAATATTTTAAATAAACAAGATATAGAAATTTATGGAGATGGTGAAACTTCAAGAGATTTTTGTTTTATTGAAAATGCTATTCAAGCAAATATAATTTCAGCCCTGACCGAAAATGAAAATGCCAAGGGGCATGTATATAATATTTCTGTTGGTGGTCAAACTTCCTTAAATCACTTGTTTTCAATGATTCATAATAATATTGAGAAATCACTTGGAGAAAGAATTAAGATAAAGCCAATTTATAAGGATTTCAGACCTGGTGATATAAGACATTCAAGAGCAGATATATCAAAGGCAAAAAAATTATTGAATTATGTACCTAGTCATAATGTTAAAAAGGGAATCAAAGAAACTGTAAATTGGTATATAGAAAATAGAAAATAGAAAATAGAAAATAGAAAATGAAAGTCTTAGTAACAGGAGCAGATGGGTTTATAGGGTCTCATCTTACAGAGCTCTTAATAAAAAATGGCTATGATGTTAAAGCTTTAGCTCAGTATAATTCTTTCAACAATCTAGGCTGGCTAGAAGAAATCCCAAATAAAAATAATAAAAGATTAGACATAATCTCAGGTGATATTCGAGACCCTTTTTTTTGTAATAATATTACTGAGGATGTTGAAATGGTTTTTCACTTAGCAGCGCTTATTGCTATTCCTTTTTCTTATTTAGCTCCAGAATCTTATTTCGAGACCAACTTAAAAGGTACCTTAAACATCTGTCATTCATGCTTAAAGAATAACGTAAAGAGGCTGATGGTTACTTCGACAAGTGAAGTTTATGGTACCGCACAATATGTTCCTATTGATGAAAGCCACCCACTTAATGCTCAATCTCCTTACAGCGCTAGTAAAATTGCCGCAGACGCACTGGCTATTAGTTTTTTTAATTCTTTCAACCTACCAGTTACTATAGTAAGACCTTTTAATACTTATGGACCACGACAATCTGCTAGGGCAATAATTCCAACAATAATTTCTCAAATAGTTGATGAAAAGAAATTTTTAAAGGTTGGAGATGTTTCCCCAACCAGAGATTTCACTTTTGTAGAGGACACATGTCGGGGGTTTTTAGAGATTGCTAAGTCAAAAAAAACAATCGGAGAAACAATTAATATTGGGACTAATGTAGAGGTAAGTATTAATGACTTAATTACTGCAATAAAAGATATCACTGGAAGTGATATTCAAATTAAGTTTGAAACCAAAAGAAAAAGGCCTAAAAATTCAGAAGTATTCAGATTAGTTTGTGACAGTAATAAGTTGAAAAAATTAACTGGCTTTAATCCTAGTATTGATTTAAAAGATGGTCTTATTGAAACGATAGAGTGGTTTTCAATAGCTGAAAATCTATCTAAATATAAGTCAGATATTTACAATGTTTAATGAATTTACTAAATTCGTAAGGGATTTATATGGCTTAAAAGAATTTATACCTCTTCATGAGCCAACTCTGGGACTAAAAGAAAAGAAATTTCTTGCAGGCGTTATCGATACTTCTTTTGTATCGAGTGTTGGAAAATCAGTAACTGAATTCGAAAAAAAAATTTCACTCTACACGGGAATAAAATATGCTGTTGCGGTAGTGAATGGAACTTCTGCACTTCACCTTGCTCTAAAAGTTTCTAATGTTGAAGAAAACTCCGAAGTAATTACTCAGTCTCTCTCTTTCGTAGCAACATGTAACGCAATACGATATTGCAACGCATATCCAGCATTTTTAGATGTAGATAAAAAAAACTTAACAGTAAAACCTGAAACGGTAAAAAATTTTCTTAATAAGTTTTGCGAAATCAGAAAAGATGGTTTTTGTTGGAATAAAAAATCAAATAGAAGAATATCTGCTTTATTGCTTGTAAATACTTATGGATTTCCAACAGACACTTTGGAAATAAAAAAGATATGTTCAAAATATAAAATACCAATAATAGAAGATTGTGCAGAGTCTCTAGGAAGTTTTATTAGAGGTAATCATTGCGGCAGAAATTCTGATATTTCAACTTTGAGTTTTAACGGAAATAAAATTATAACTACAGGCGGTGGAGGAATGATTTTGACTAATAATAGTAAAATCGCCAAGCAGGCTAAACACCTCTCAACCACAGCTAAAATTTCGCATAAATGGAAATTTGCTCATGACCAAGTTGGTTACAATTATAGAATGCCAAATTTAAATGCAGCTTTAGGCCTTGCCCAATTTAAATCTCTACAAAAATTTCTCAAAAGTAAAAGATATATAGCCAAAAAATACCAGAAGTGGGGAGAAAAATTTGGTCTTAACTTTCTCAAAGAGAATGAAATATCTCAAGCAAATTACTGGTTAAATTGCTTGATCTTAAAAAATAAAAGAGAAAAAGATGGCTTCATCAAATTCACACATGAAAATGGAATAATGACTAGGCCTGCATGGACACCAATGCATAAGTTAGAAATCTATAAAGATTCATTCAAAGATAACCTCGAAAATACAGAATGGATCTCAGATAGACTAGTTAACGTTCCAAGTTCTCCTATAACCAAGTATTAATGATAAGCACAAAAGTAAGAAAAATATGTTTTCTAACCGGTTCCAGAGCTGAATATGGTCTTTTATCAGGCTTAATAAAAAAAGTACAAAAGAACAAAAGTTCGTCTTCTCAGCTCATTGTAACTGGCACACATCTTTCTAAAGAATATGGCAATACCGTTGATCTCATTATCAGAGATAAAATTAAAATATCTCGAAAAGTTGATATCTCTTTAATCAAAAATACGAAATTGGGAGTTGCAAAATCACTTTCTTTAGCTGTAGAAAAAATTTCAAGAAATTTAAACAATTTAAATCCAGATTTATTAATTTTACTCGGTGATAGATACGAGACTTTTGCTGCTGCTGTATCTGCTACTATTCTTAATATTCCTATAGCTCATATCCATGGAGGGGAGACAACGCAAGGTGCTTTTGATGAGTCATTTAGGCATTCAATTACAAAAATGTCACATTTTCATTTTTGTTCTACAGCAGCTTATAAAAAAAGAATAATCCAATTGGGAGAAAACCCTAAAAATGTCTTTTGTGTTGGAGCTCTTGGGATTGACAATATTTTATCTAATAAATATTTGAAAATTAAACAATTAGAAAAGGAATTTTCTTTGCCATTTTCAAAAAAAAATATTTTTATTACCTTTCACCCAGTAACCTTAGAGAAAAACTCCTCGCTGCAACAGTTTAAAAATTTATTAAGATCTTTAAACAAAATTGAAGACGCAAGTTTGTTTTTCTCCAAAGCAAATGCTGATCCAGAGGGCAGAAAAATAAACAATGAAATCGAAAGATTTGTAAAAAACAATCCTAGCAAATCTATAGTAAGACCGTCTTTTGGACAACATCTATATTTTTCACTATTAAAAAACATGGATTTAGTGATTGGAAACTCTTCTAGTGGGTTAATTGAAGTCCCTCATTTTAAAATACCAACTATCAACATTGGAGACAGACAATTAGGAAGAATTAAAGGAAAAAGCGTTATAAATTGTTTACCTACACAAGATTCTATTGATAGTGCTCTTGAAAAAGCTTTTTCAAAATCATTTTTAAGTGATATTAAAAAATTCAAAAACCCTTACGGGGATGGGGGAGCTACAGAAAAAATTGCAAAAAAAATTTTTTCTCTTGATTTAGATAAAATCTTAAAAAAAACATTCCATGATCTTTAAAGAATAATTATCAAACTATGAAAAAAACTTACATCATTGCTGAAGCCGGAGTAAATCATAATGGTCATAAAAAACTAGCCTTAGAGTTAATTGATATTGCAAGTGATTCAGGAGCAGATGCAATTAAATTCCAAACATTTAAAGCCGAAAATCTAGTTACTCCTTTTGCCAAACAAGCGGCATATCAAACTTTAAATTCAGGAGTAGAAGAGTCTCAATATCAAATGTTAAAAAAACTTGAGTTAGAAAGTGAATTCTATTTTGATTTAGAATCTAGATGTAAAGAAAGAAATATAGATTTCTTATCTACTGCCTTTGATCTCGAAAGTTTGAATTTTTTAGTATCTAACTTTAATTTAAATTTTCTTAAAATTCCTTCTGGAGAAATCACAAATGGACCCTTTCTCCTTTCTCATGCTTTAACAGGAAAAAATATTATTCTTTCAACAGGAATGTCTGACCTTAAAGAAATCAAAAAAGCTTTATCAGTCTTAGCGTTTGGCTATCTTAAAAAAATTAAAACAAAAAAAATTTTAGAAAAGGATTTGGCAGAAGCATTTAATTCAATAGAAGGACAAAATATTCTCAAACAAAAGGTAACTATTCTTCACTGTACTTCAGACTATCCCGCTTCAATTAATGAGATAAATTTAGGAGCAATGGAAACCATTAGAGACAAATTTAATACAAAAGTAGGTTATTCAGATCATTCAAAAGGATTTCTTGTATCTTTGTCAGCAGCTATCTTAGGAGCTAATGTTATAGAAAAACACTTTACCAAAAATAAAAAACTAAAAGGACCTGATCATAAGGCTTCTCTGAATCCAAAAGAATTGAAACAAATGATTTCTTTAATAAGAGAATTTGAAGTAATCAGAGGAAGTAAGGAGAAAAGACCTTCTAAATCTGAGATAAAAAATTTAAATATTGTAAGAAAAAGTATTGTCGCAAAAGAAAAAATTAAAAAGGGAGAAAAGTTCACAGAAAAAAATCTCACTTTTAAAAGGCCTGGAGGAGGAATGAGCCCGATGAATTTATGGAAAATTCTTGGAACAAAATCTAAAAGGGATTACGAAGAAGAAGATATCATCCAATGATAAATATAGGTTTTTTTGGCGATGGTCCTTGGGCAGACAAGACGCTTAAAAAGATATCTAAAAATAATAACATTTCAATCTCTTTTATTGTTTCACGGTTTAAAAAACCTGATTCAAAACTAGAAAAATGGTCCAAAAAGCTCAGCGTTGATTTCATTTCTTATGAGGATGTTAATTCCTCTCAAGCCATAGCTAAATTTCAAAAATACAACGCTGATTTATTTGTTTCTATGTCATTTGATCAAATTTTGAAAAAAGACATCATTCTCTTACCGAAAATGGGTTTTTTGAATTGTCATGCTGGAGCTTTGCCTTTTTACAGAGGGAGAAATATTTTAAATTGGGCTCTAATTAATGATGAGAAGGAATTTGGAGTCACCGTACATTTTATTGATGAAGGTATTGATACGGGAGACATAATACTTCAGAAGAAAAGAGTAATATCTGATAAGGATGATTATTCAACATTACTAAAAAAAGCAGAAAGTCTTTGTGCAGAATGTTTGTATGAAGCAATTATCAAAGTTGAGTCAGGAGACTTTGAAAGAATTAAGCAAAAATCTATTCATCCTGAGGGTTCTTATTTTTTTAAAAGAAAAAAAGGTGATGAAAGAATAAGCTGGAATAGCTCATCCAGAGATATATTCAATTTCGTAAGGGCATTAACTGATCCAGGACCATGTGCTCAAACAATTCATAACAATAAATTAATCAAACTAAGAAAAGTAAAGATTCCAAAAATTAGAAATAATTACAGAGGAATGCCAGGCGAAGTGGTTTTAAAAAGAAACAACCATGTATTCATTAAAACTGAAGACTCAGTAATAAAATTGCTCCTTGAAGATTCGTTTTCAACTAAAAATCAATTATCATTGCAATCTCTTGAAGTTGGGGATCTCTTGCAATAAGAATAAGGAGTAAATTTTGTTATTTAAAAATTGGAAAACTTGTCTGTTAGATATTAATAAAACTTTATCTGATGCAATCTCAAAGTTAGAAATAATTGAGAAAAAAATTATTTTAGTCACAAAAAATGACAGTTTGTTAGTAGGTACAATAACTGATGGCGACATAAGAAGAGCAATTTTAGCTGGAATAAAGATGAGTGATAAAGTCGCAAAAGTAGTTAATAAGAATCCTTTTTATATTCTTGAAAATACACCGATTAGTGAAATCAACAAAATAATAAAAGAGAATCAAGTTAATCACTTACCTGTTTGCAAAAAAAATAAAAAAATTATTGGATTGGAAAGTTCTTATGATGATTCTTCACCAAAAGTACAGAAAAATCCTATATTTTTAATGGCTGGCGGATTTGGCAAAAGACTGACTCCTCTTACTGATAATATTCCAAAACCCCTTTTAAAAGTAGGTTCTAAACCTATACTACATATTATTCTGGAAAACTTTATAGACTCAGGTTTTGAAGATTTTTTCATCTCAACTCATTTTATGCCTCAAAAGATTAAAGATTATTTTGGTAATGGCGAAAGATGGAATGTTTCTATTAGGTATATAGAAGAAAAGAGCCCATTAGGTACGGCAGGTGCTTTAGCTCTTTTACCAAAAAAAGAAATAAATATGCCTTTGATCATGATGAATGGAGATCTTCTCACAAATGTAAATTTTAAAAAATTACTAGATAATCACATTAAAAGCGAGTCAGCTTTAACAGTATGTATTTCGGAACATCAGATACAGATTCCTTATGGCGTCATAAATAAAAATAAATCTAAATTAGTGAAAATTGAAGAAAAACCATTCCAAAAATTCTTTATAAATGCTGGAATTTATGTATTGAATCCAAATATCGTGAAAAGAATTAGAAAAGAAAAAAAGATGGATATGCCTTCTTTAATACAAAAATTGTTAGACAAAAAAGAAAAAGTTAATATTTTCCCTATTCATGAGTATTGGTTAGATATTGGACGAATTTCTGAATTTCAAAAAGCAAATGAAGATTATGAAGGAATTTAATGATATTTGTGATTATCTTGTTGTAGGAACGGGCTCCATATCTGAAAGACACATATTAAATCTAAGAACACTTTACCCAAAGTCTAAAATTGGGAATGTATCTGTATCAGGAAAATTGCCGAGTAGGATGAATAAAAATGTAGATTACTCATATAACTCTATAGAAGAATCATCATTAAAAACAAAAAAATTTGCAATTATTGCTTCTCCCGCATCCTTTCATTTAGAAAATGCAGAAAATTTTCTTAAAAAAAATATACCTACCTTAATTGAAAAGCCAATAACTTCTGATATAGAAAAACTTAATATTTTTATTAAGGCTTTCAAGGACAAACAAAATATCATTGATGTTGGCTATAACTTTAGATTCAATAAAGTCATGAGATTATTTAAAAAAACTATTTCGGAAAAAAAGAAATTAGGAAAGATTTCATCTATAAATGTAAATGTAGGTCAGCATTTATCGTTATGGAGAAAAAATAAAAATTATAGACATACAGTTTCAGCAAGCGATAACTTAGGAGGAGGAGTTTTAAGAGAGTTAAGTCACGAATTGGATTACATTACTTGGATTTTTGGAAAATTCGATAAAGTTTTTTGCAAGACTTCCAATCGAAATATTTTAAAAATTAACGTTGAAGAAAGCATAGATGCAATTTTTTTAAGTAAATCAGGGTTAAATCTAAATTTACATATGGATTTCTTAAACTCCAAAACAACTAGGTACTGCAGGGTTATAGGAGAAAAAGGAACATTAATTTTAGATCTAGTTAACAATTCTATTTCTTTTATAAAACTGGGGGAAAAAGCAAAAATTTTATATAAAGAAAAAAATCTTAATCGAAACGATATGTATATAAAGCTTCTAAAAAACTTTAAAGAAGTTTCTTTAAAAAAAGCAAAACCAGAAGTTAGTTTAGATGATTCAGTTTATATTACTAATTTAATAGAAATCATGAAAACTTCATCAAAGAAAAATACTTTATGTCAAATATAAAAACTTATGCTTTTATTTTCGCTAGGGGAGGATCAAAAGGCTTAAAGAATAAAAATTTATTTTCAATAGGTGGGAAACCATTAATTGCTCATTCTATAGAGGCAGCAAAGAATAATAAAAAAATCCATAAAGTTTTTGTTTCTTCTGACTCAAATGAAATTAAAAATGCATCAATAGAATATGGAGCAGAGGTAATTGATAGGCCAAAAAATTTAGCCTTAGATAAAACACCCGAATGGCTGGCTTGGCAACATTCAGTACAATATCTAAAGAAAAAAAATGAAGATTTTGATGTTTTTTTAAGTTTACCTTCAACTTCACCATTGAGATCTCAGTCGGATATAAATAATTTATTAAATGCTTTCAATAAGAATGTAGATGCAATCATTTCAGTTACCCCATCTTCTAGAAACCCAGCTTTTAATATGGTTAAAATTGATAAAAAAGGCACAGTAAATTTGATAGAAAAAAATAAGAAAGTTACTAGAAGGCAAGATGCACCAAAATATTTTGACATTACTACAGTGGGATACGTCACTAGACCAAATTTTATATTAAGCAAAAAAAACCTCTTCTCTGGCAAAGTAAAATCAATCATTGTCCCAAAAGAGAGGGCGATTGACATTGATGATTTAACTGATGCCTATATTGCGGAGTTCCTTTATGAAAGAAGTAAGTAGTTTAAAAAATAAGGCTGTAATTATTTTAGGCTCAACAGGATTAATCGGGAAAAATATTGTTGATTCATTCCTGCAATCAGGAGCTAAAGTGATTGGCGTAGATATAAATAATAACCTTTTAAAAAAACAAGAAAAAAAATATACAGATGAGCCTTTTGAAGCGATTTGTGCAGATATTACTAATATCAAGCAAGTAAAATCTTTAATAAATTCTTCTTCTTCGAAATTAAAAGGAATAGATGCTGCTGTCAATGTCTCTTATCCAAAAAATAAAGCATATGGAACAGATCTTTGGAATATATCCTTTAACAACTTTTCCGATAATATTTCTCGTCATTTAGGAGGGTATTTTTTCTTTATGAGGGAGTGTGCAAAATATTCAATTAAAGAAAAAAGAGACTTCTCGCTTGTTAATTTTTCTTCTATTTATGGCTTAATTCCGCCAAATTTTGATCTTTACAAAGGAACAAAGATGACTCTCCCTGCTGAATATGTAGCTATCAAGTCAGCAGTCCAGAGCTTAAGCCAGTATCTATCAAGCTATACCAAAGGCAGCAAGTTTAGAGTAAATTGTATTTGTCCTGGTGGAGTTTTAGACGGACAAGATAAATTATTTTTGAAAAGATATAACTCCCTTGCTCACTCAAAAGGCATGCTGAATCCTAAAGATATTATTGGTCTCACAGCCTTTCTATGCTCAGATGATTCTAAGTATATTCGTGGTCAAAATATCGTTATAGACGATGGATTTTCCCTTTAAATCGGCGGTTTACTAAATGACTGAATTTCCTCACAATTTTTCTCATGCAGTAATGTTTCATCATTTTTATGATGAGAAGCATTCTAAAGGACAAGGCTTAAAATCAGTAAAAAAGTCGAACAAAACATTAGTTAAGAGGATTTTCATAGACTTTTTAACTAATTTAGATCTCTCCATCACTGAAAACATGTTGGTGGAGAATAGAAATTAAGAAAAACTATCAAATAATCAAATGAAAAACTCCTCTAAAAATTTCATACAAGATGAAATAGAAAAATTTTTAAAGTTTGAAGAGGTTTTTTTAAAAGAAAAAATGGTAATTTCAAAATTTCATATTTGGCCTCTTATTAGGCAAGGAGTCTACGAGAAAATTTTTAGTCATAAAAACCTTTCTTTGGGGACTCCATTAGATACAAATAAAAAATTCAACTCTTTAAAAAAATTAAGGTTAATTTTAAAGAATATATCTCTTCTTCCTAAGGATTTAATTTCATTAAAAGGCATTTTTAAGAAAAGTGAAGTACTAATAATAAACTTGAGCCCAAAAAGAGTTGAAATAGATGGAGATTTTACAAATATCCCCTTATGGAATTTAACTCGATCTTTAAAAAATTATGAAATTTCTATTCTTAACACTCAATCAGTTGATTTACGAATTAAAGGAATAACTAAAATAGATATTTCCTATTTATTAAAAATTTTTACAAGGCTTTCTAAAATATATTATTTAGTTGACTGGAAATGGAAAGACTCAGAAAAGACTTTTAGCAAGAAGGTAAAAAAAACTTATGATGTCGATTTAAATTGGAAGGAAATTTACTCGCAAACTTTAAAACGCAACCAATATACATCCTTTTTTGTAAAATTAATTATCAAATTCTCTAAACCAAAAATAATCATTTATAACGACAATGGCCTTTTAAATGCGTCAATTAATGTTGCCTTCAAAAAAAAAATACCAACAGTAGATTATCAGCACGGATTGATTTCAAATTATCAGGTTCTTTACAATCATAATCAATTCATAGATCAAGATTATAAAAATTATCTATCAGACTACTTCTTGGCATGGGGTAGTTTTAGATTATCCTCTTACAATAAAAATCATCTAACTAGGGTTGGCGGAAATCCTTTTTTTGAAAAAAAAATTAAAGAACACAAACACATTAAAAAAGAAAGTAAATCAATATTATTTATTTCAGATGGACACACCACAAAGCAAGTTCTGCAGGAGTTAGCCCTTTATTTAAATAGTAAGCTGCATGACTATAAAATTTTCTATAAATTGAGACCCGAGGAGTATCAAACATGGAATGAAGAATATTCTCTCTTACAAAATGTTTCAGACCGTGTACATGTTATTCAGGACGATCGTAAAGATATTTATTATTATTTTAAAAAATGTGAATTCGTTATAGGAACTACTTCAACCGCTTTGGTTGAAGCAATACCTTTTTCTGAAGTGTTAGTTTATAAAAAAGGTTGGTATTTTGTTCTCGAAGATTATATTGAAAAAAAACTTATGAGAAATTTTGCAAAAAAGAGAGATTTTCTAAATTTCTTTATAAACGATATCTCTGAAGTGCAAAAAAAGAAAATATCAAAATTGAAGTCAGATTTCTCTGAAAAAATCTTTTGTAAAAATTCAGAAGAAAAAATTAATTTAGAGATTTCTAAAATTATTCAAACTAGTTCTTACGATGGATAACTTCAAATCCTTTAATTATAGAAAGGAAATAGATGGTTTGAGGGCTATAGCCGTCATTCCTGTTATTTTGTTTCATGCTGGTTTTGATATCTTTTCAGGAGGATTTATTGGTGTAGATATTTTTTTTGTAATTAGTGGCTACCTAATAACTTCTCTAATTCTTCAAGAAAAAATAAATGATAGATTTTCCTTAGTAAATTTTTATGAAAGAAGAGCAAGGAGAATCTTACCAGCATTATTTTTGGTAGTTATTGTCACAATACCTTTTGCTTATTTAGTCATGAGCCCGTCAGCATTAAAGGAATTTTCTAATAGCTTGATTTCTATTCCTTTATTTTTATCAAATTTTCAATTCTGGAGCGAAAGCGGTTATTTCGCTACAGCGGGTGAAGAAAAACCTTTACTGCATACATGGAGTTTAGCCGTAGAGGAACAGTATTATCTTTTTTTCCCTTTGCTAATCCTGATTACTTGGACATTTGGATTGAAAGCATTAACTCTTTTTATTATTTTAATTTCGATTTTTAGTTTTTTTCTATCCCAATTTGGAGCAAATTTAAATCAAAGTTATCCATTCATTGATGAAGAATTAAGAATTAATGCAGTTCCAGAATATAGTTTCTTTTTTTCTATCACGAGGGCATGGGAGCTTTTATTGGGTTCACTAACGGCAATATATTTACTTCATAAAAAAGAAGAAAATAAGAAAAAAAATCAACTTCTCTCTCTACTAGGCATTTTATTAATATCTTACCCAATATTTTTTTATGATTACTCGACGCAGTTTCCTGGCTTCTCAGCTCTTATACCTGTAATTGGAACAGTTTTAATCATAGTTTTCTCTAACAAAGGAACACTTGTTCATAAACATTTAAGCCACAAATATCTAGTATTTATTGGGTTAATTTCCTACAGTCTCTACTTATGGCACTATCCATTATTTTCTATCGTAAGATTAAGCAGCATCAGCAACCCCTCTAACGAAATTTTTATATTTTTAATTCTCGTTTCTTTTTTGTTAGCTTTTTTAAGTTGGAAATATTTTGAAACACCTTTTAGAAAAAAAAATTTCCTTACAAGGAAACAAGTATTTCTTACTTGTTTAATTGTCGGATTATTCATAATGTCAATAGGGATAATTGGAGTTTCTTCTAATGGATTTGTAGAAAGGTTTTCTTCGAAAGAGCTTAAAGCAATTCAACCTGAAAAGTTTGATAACGCAATTTGTAAATGGTCTCGACCCATCAAAGAATATGCTAGT